>Ga0228615_1000520_pt1 | contig 20483 bp, 20 predicted proteins | sample 16DmetaG_FD_190530 | JGI IMG/M metagenome (GOLD analysis project Ga0228615, IMG submission 190530) | Seawater microbial communities from Monterey Bay, California, United States - 16D | ecosystem: Environmental > Aquatic > Marine > Coastal | place: USA: California | collected 2016-10-17
TCATATAACAAATAATTCATATTTTGCTCACCTAATACACAAATTACTTACTGGAATCATCCAAAGATTCAAAATCATCATTGGTGCTATGATTCGCATAAGTTGTCTGCTAACGTAGAGCATTATGAATCTAAGTACGGATTAAGCGTTTTATGAGTAAATTAATTGGTTTTTGCTTGAGCCCATTGCAATATCTGTTCTGATAGTATCAGTTGTCGCATTCGTGGTAATCAGAAGGAAATAGTAACTTCTTCTAGGAGAAAACCTATGATCCGTAAGTTAATCGATTACACTAAGCTCAGATTGTCTGATTTATCGCTTACTAATAGATTTCATGTCGGGACAACCTTTTTTTCTTACACTATCAATAGCATAGTGTGTCGTGGATGCTCCGAATGGTTTTCAGTGAGGTGATCGAAGAAATCATTGTCGCTTTAATCCCAGAAAAGGTTAGAAAAATAATTGGTTCGATTCTGCTGATTTTTGGCACTGTAGTATTTTTGTGGGGATGGTGGATTCTCGATTCGGATTCAGGTCTCGGAGGAATTGGGGGTCTTATTGCCGTTTTTGTAGGGGGAAGTTCAATCGGTTTAGGCTTATATTTTCTGATGTTTTGGTGGGACCCATTCTTTTCGGATTTTGAACAGGAGGATGATATTTCTTCTGAATCTATAATGAAAAATCAGAAACAACAAATTCATTGTCCATCCTGTAATCAAAAGTTAAACGTCCCTTTGAGTTATTCAGGGAAGATTTCTTGCCCCGCTTGTGGCATATATATTGCACTAGATGAAGGTATAATACAAGCATAGGGGTTCCCTTCCGTCCACTCCTAATCGGAAGGGTAGTCTATTGATCTACTTCCTAAGGGCCACCACCACAGTTGGAACATGGTTCTCCGAAAATAATTACAATTAGCGATACACCAAAGAAGAACATAAAGAATAACCATATACCAGCATCCATCAAATCAAAATCTTCCCAGTAACTATCAGAAATAAATCTAGAATTATCAGATTCCCAATAAAATTCATGTTCACAATATGGGCATGAATACGCCCCCACTTCAGCTTCACCCAAGTCGATAATTTCACTACATTCTGGGCAACTTATCTCAACCATAATTAATGATATCTTGATAAGTTAATAATATTTCTACCGTCAATGGGTAAGATTCTACGATCAATCAGATGGGGACCCAATGCGACCACCCCGGAGCGTAAGGCACCCTTTGATTCACATACGAGCGGAAGGGGTGCCAATGCGTTCAGTAGCATAGGAAATATAATCAAAACAATATGAATAATCCAACTCTCATGAATGTTTATGAGATACATAAGGTAAAATATAAATGTTGCTTCCATTATTATATGCAGGTAGATTTAGGCAGACCAGATTATCAAATAGCGGATATATCTTTGGCTGGTTTTGGAAGAAAAGAGATAGATATCGCCGAGCATGAGATGCCCGGGCTTCTTTCAATAAGGAAAAAATATTCACAAGAAAAACCACTGTCAGGTGTTCGTATTACTGGTTCCCTCCATATGACAATTCAAACTGCAGTGCTGATTGAAACTTTGGTTGAATTAGGAGCATCCGTAAGATGGGCTAGTTGTAACATATATTCCACACAGGATCACGCAGCCGCTGCAATTGCAGAATTAGGTATACCAGTATTTGCATGGAAGGGGGAAACTCTTGAAGAATACTGGGAATGTACACTGAAAGCATTGCAACACCCGAACGGAAAAGGACCGCAACTTATTGTCGATGATGGAGGAGATGCAACATTACTAATTCACAAAGGATATGAATTAGAACATGGTAGTAACTGGGTTAATACTAGCTCCTCAAATCATGAAGAACAGTGCATTAAAGATTTACTAAGAAGAGTACATTCTGAAGATAAGACATTTTGGACCCAAACTGCCAATGAGTGTAGGGGAGTCTCCGAAGAGACAACTACGGGAGTCCACAGGCTCTATCAGATGCTATCTGAAGGTAGTTTACTATTTCCTGCCATTAATGTAAACGATTCAGTGACTAAATCAAAATTCGATAATTTGTACGGTTGTCGTGAATCACTTGTTGACGCATTAAAAAGAGCCACAGATGTTATGATTGCTGGTAAAACAGCGGTGGTTTGTGGATATGGTGATGTAGGTAAAGGATCAGCACAGGTACTCAAATTAATGGGGGCAAAAGTGATTGTGACAGAGGTTGATCCTATATGTGCACTACAAGCAGCAATGGAAGGATTCAGCGTTTTGACTGTTGAGGATACATTAGGCGTAGCTGACATATATGTTACTGCAACAGGGAACAAGGATATAATTACTACAGAACATTTGGCTAATATGAAAGATCAGGCCATTGTGTGCAATATTGGACATTTTGATAATGAAATTCAAGTTGATGATTTAGATAAACTTGAGGCAGTAACTAAATTAAATATTAAAGATCAAGTAGATAAATATACATTTTCAAATGGAAACAGCATATATTTGTTAGCAGCAGGTAGACTCGTAAATCTTGGTTGTGCGACTGGTCACCCAAGTTTTGTAATGTCAAATAGTTTTGCTAACCAAACACTAGCTCAGATAGACCTTTGGAAAAACAGAGATGATTACGGAAATAAAGTGTATATTTTACCTAAGCATCTAGATGAGGAAGTGGCGCGACTTCATCTTGATAAAATAGGATGTAAATTAACTAAACTTTCACAAGAACAAGCAGATTATATCAATGTATCAATAGATGGTCCATTCAAGAAAGAAGAGTATAGATATTAACTTTAATTTATTATTTTAGTTTAATTATACCTAGATTTTATGAAATAATAATCCATTAGAAAGTTTAAATAACAATTTCCATGGGAATATTATATGACCTTATCTCGAAAAGATTCTGTTAGGATATCTTCAATTTTGATTGAGAAAGAAATATTTTCAGGAGGAGGATATGATGACTTTCACGAAGCAGGTGAAAATCAATTAATTGTACTAACTCATTTCGGATTAGAGCCCTCTTCAAAAGTGTTAGATATCGGCTGCGGATGTCTAAGAGGGGGTAGGTGGTTGATTCCCTCCCTTAATTCAAAATGCTACTTCGGCTTGGAACCAAATATAGAAATGCTTGAGGTAGGAAAAAACATAGTGGTTGATTCAGAAACAATGGATGAGAAGAAACCAGTATTTGACTCTAATGCAGACTTTGATTTTGCCGTTTTTGATACAACTTTCGATTATGTAATAGCAAGGTCAATTTGGACCCACTCTTCTAAAAAACAGATAGAAAAAATGCTTGATCAATTTGTTAGAAATTCCTCTGATTCTGCTAAGTTCCTTACATCATATATGAAACCAAGAATACCAATTTTTGATGACTATAAAGGGGATCACTGGATAGGAAAGAGTCATGAATCTAATCAACCAGGAATTACTAGACATAGTTTTAAATGGATTGAAAAAACCTGTAATAAGAGAGGATTAAGTGTGACAAACGTTGATTCGGATTTAAACTATAGAGCGCAAATCTGGCTACTAATAGAAAAGAAATAGTTAATTTTTCATAAACTAGAACTATGGAGGCAGGAGAAATTAATGATGAGTAATATTATCCTCCTGTATCGAATATGAAGATCTTGGGACTGTATCTCAAAAGACTAAAATAGATTATGAATGATAATTGAAATTAAATTAACAATCTGATAAATTTCGTAATCCTTTACTAATTAGCAACTCATTATCAATGAGATACCCATTGATTGTGTTTGGTCATGCACAGAGAGAATTCTTCAGATTCTAGATTTATTGCTAACCATTGATGGACATTAGGCCAATTCTGCTCATCAAACCACTCACGATCATTATTAGCGAACTGTCGTACAAAAGGAAATATAGCATCACTAAGATTACCATTAGGTATATCACTTTCCAATAATTCTATGAATTTACATGCTGCACTTCTTTCTTCCATAACATCAATGTTTTTGTAACGATTAGGATATTTATAACGGTCAAGATGAAATTTAAATTCCTCATCATTGCGTCTAATCAATTCTCTCTCATCACTTGTTAAAGTCCAAGAGAGAACATGCTCCATTATCTCTAGACTCTCTTCTATAACTGTTCCATCAGACAGTAGCAAAACTGGGACTGTTCCTTTGGGAGATATTTCCATCATATGAGTAGGTCGATCACGCAAAACAACTTCTCTGTGTTCTACTTGGAACCCAGAACGAACTATAGACATTCGAGCACGTATAGCATATGGACATCTTCTAAAAGAGTACAGAATAGGTAAGTTCATGACTTATGCTCTAAGTCGTTATTTAATAAGGTTAAATCACAAGAGTCGATTCTTGGCTTAGTTAGCACTGAACAATATCTGGCTCAAGAGATTCAGAATCAAACATTGCAACAAACAAGTTAACCAATAAGTCACCAAAGCAGTAGAAGGAGCCAACAAGAAGCGGAGGGTTCCATGCTGTAAGGCCAGTCCAAGGAACCTCTGATGCCCAGGTCCAATTCCCAAGATAGGTCCCCCATATTTCCATAGCCAATGCAGCCCAAACCATGATGACATAAAGACGTGGCTGAGGGCCCCATTTGGTAAAACCTAGTACAAGTATTAGCATCACTAATCCAGATGTGTCGCCCCCTGTATATGCACCATAGATGACCAAAGGGACAAACGGAAGGAGGGCTTTAGTAGCCATACTTTCACTGATTTGGGCAGCCCCTCGTCGACCCAAATCATAGAGGAAATAATGTCCCACCGGTACGAAAAGTGGCATTAAATCTCTCTGATATTCATAGATTAACCAGACTTCTGAAAAAAATAACTCCATCGGTGTAGCTAAAGCCACAACAGTGAGCATTTCGATTCGTTCTTTCCTATCACCCAATACAAAGATGACAGTAAAGACCCCCCAACACCAGATATTAACGGGCCATTCGGCTGTGCTATCTGAAACTATTCCTCCCGCTCCTGTAGCTGAAACCCAAAGCCCAATAGAAATAGTTGCCACATACAACCACACCCTCAGACTCATAGTCGGGCGAGAGCATTATGGTTTTCATTCTGTAGTATCTAATATATCAATTTCAACACTATTTAGCACATACATCATAAGCGATTGTAATCTACCGGATACATGGAGCATGACGAAGAAAAATCTTCGTTAAATCCAAAACTAACTTGGCCTTATCTTATACAAGATATTATGGATGAAGTTTGGCTGAATAAATCATCACTAATTGTAGTCGTAGTTATCACGCTTTTTTCTGTAATTACTGTAAGTATCGCACCATTATTTGAGAGTTTTTGGGATATTCCTTATGCTGTAGAGATCTTGATATTTTTAGGTTTATTTACAATCATACCAGTGATGATTTTCTACATAATAATTTTCTTACGTGTAAGGAAAAAAGTTACTCAAAGATCTAAATAATACAATTGTTCCATTAAATCGGTGATTAGATGCGTTTTTTTAATATTATAGGGATTGCAGAAACCTGTTCAACTATCTGTTTGTATTTCATCGCTATGCCATTAAAATATCTAGGTGAAAATGAAATTTTAGTAAAAATTATTGGCCCGATTCATGGTTTTCTTTGGATACTCTACATTGGTTTACTAGGATTAGGTTGGATACAGAATAAATGGAATATTCGTGCAGTAATAACGGGCGGATTGTTATCAATTCTACCAGGTGGTCCGATTTGGTTAGAACGCAGAATGAATCAGGAAGAATACCTCCCTTACCAAATTAAAAAAAATATCTCAGTAAATAGAAATTAACTTGAGCAGGAAAGCATTGAACAACCGACTCTATGCCGTGCCCACTCAGGACGTTTTTTGAACCATTTCTCTTCATATTCCGGTTGTTCCAGATAGGGTTTTCTAAGTAATTCATAGAGTTCAATTGCAACAGAATAATCTTCTCCCTCAGCCGCGTCAATAGCTAATTGGGCCATCCAATTTCTTAGAACATACTTGGGATTAGCAAGTTTCATTTTTTCTTGATCTGGATTTTGTTTAACTCTGCTCCACCACTTATTCAACCATACATTCCATTCTTGTTTAGGGATGTTTTCTCTAGAGTAGAATGCATAGGTTAAATGACTAACCTCTGGTTCCTTAATCGATGATAATAATCTGAAGAATATTGTCATATCTGTTTCAACACTTTGAAGCAATGCGGTTAATTCTGTAATTAGTTTATCATCTCCAGTATTGAATACATCTAAGCCGAGTTTTTCGGCCCACATTTGATTGTTATAATTTTGATAGGTTTCATAATAATAATCGAGAACCTTATGTAATTTATTTGGTTGTTCTAACAAAGGAGCCATTGATTCCAATAAACGTGCATAATTCCATCCACCGATTTGTGCTTGATTACCAAATTTATATCTTTTCCTACCTGAATCTGTAGTATTTGGCGTCCAATCAGGATTAAAATCTTCAAGCCACCCATATGGGCCATAATCGATGGTTAAACCATGTATAGACATATTATCTGTATTCATTACCCCATGCACAAAACCTATTCTCATCCAATGGGATATCATCAATGCTGTTTCATCGGCTATATGTTTTAGCCATTCAATTATACCATCGTCAGTTTGGATATTGTGGCCAGGGAAATGGTGTTTAACAGTATAATCAACTAGACTTCTTAGAGTTCCTAAATCTCCAGACATTGAATGAATTTGAAAACTTCCAAACCTAATGAAACTAGGTGCTACTCTACAAACAATTGCACCTGGTTCAGCAGCTGGTCTCCCATCATACAATATGTCTCGAACTACATCTTCTCCAGTCGTTACTAAGGATAAGGCACGTGTTGTAGGGACACAAAGATGATGCATCGCTTCACTGCAAAGAAACTCACGAATTGAGGACCGAAGTACTGCCTTTCCATCTGAAAAACGTGAGTAAGGAGTCACACCGGAACCTTTGAGTTGTAATTCTAATATTCTCTCACCAGTATCTACTTCACCTAAGGTAATCGCCCTACCGTCTCCTAATTGGCCCGCCCAATTACCAAACTGATGGCCGCCGTATCTTTGAGCATAAGGATGCATTCCCGAGGATAATTTTTTACCACCGAGTATATCATTTTCCTTTACTTCAAGACCAAGTTCTTCTGCCATCTCAGTAGACCATATTCTGACAGTCGGGTTTGGTGTAGGAGTTGGATTAACTCTTGACCAACATACACCCGGCACCTGCCTAGGTAAGCCACCTACCTGATTATCACCTGGAGTTTCATCAGTAAATCGACTAATCCAATTCAATGAACCCAGGGAACCCTTTCTCATGTATGTCTGTTGAGGACTGAACAATTGAAGTTGTGGTAGAGCAAAATCTCAATTAACATCTTCATTAACTGAAAGATTAGGCCGAGAATCATCCACGATTAGATCATCTTTCATACTCTTACGTCGAGTCATGAATGCAGTCCAGCCTAATAAGGCAAATATGGCAAATATCGAAACCAGGAATAAATAGTAGCCAAACCTCATTTCACCTGCTATGCTTTCGCTAGTATCAGTTTGTCCATCGATTAAAATTACTCGACGAGCGTCTACAGGAGACATTTGGTCATCACTAACAACTAACCTAGAGTACACCGTAGAGTTCCCAGATTCGAGATGAGGTTGTAGTTTTAAATTCCAAGAGGACCAGTCGCCTTCAGTCGAAAGGTCTGTTGCTTGTTGCCAATCGCCTCCTCCTACCTTAATTTGTACAAACCCTAGACCTGGAGAACCTCCTGAAGAAAATCCAGAGATACTGGATTCATTGCCGATTCGTTGAAGTGTTTCAAGATTCATCGTGATGTTAAGAGATGAATCTATTGCTCCCGCTGATTGTACAAACAGAAGAGGATCTGCTTGCCCATATCCAAATTCATTATCAGGTCTAGATTCCAGTACACTGCAATCATTGAAACCGGGGTCATCAAGTAACTGTAAGTCTCTTTCAATCGAGTCTGTACTAATTATGGCTTTCACTTGTTCATGTGTAATGTCGGGGTTGGCTTCTACCATCAACGCGGCTATCCCAGCCATGAGTGGTGTAGCCATACTAGTTCCTGACTTACTTGTGTATCCATCTGAGGTTGCCGCATCTGGAGCCATTATGTTAGAACCTATGACTGATACGTCGGGTTTTACCCGACCATCTGAAGTATATCCTCTACTGGAATATATTGCTAGACCCAAATCTTTGTCAAGACTAGCCACAGTGATTGGGAGATTTGCATCTCCTGGGCTATCTATGGTGTTGCAACCAGCAAATGTGGCGCCACCAAATTCATTTCCAGCAGATAGGAAAGTTATGATGCCGGACGAAGCTACGGCATCCATTTGTTGGCTCCAAGCAGAAGAACCATCATTATCGAAATGTATCTCGAGCTGTTGTTCTCCAAGAGAAGAGGTCAGTATGTCTATCCCCTTAGAGTTCTTGTTCTCAATTGCCCACTCGGCACCTTCGATTATGTCCTGTATATCTCCATCACAACAAGATAGAATGTTAATCACCCAGGCACCTGGAGCTATTCCAATATACCTAGCACCATCTGCAGATACCTGTCCTCCACCTGTTCCTGCGGCGATTCCAGCTACATGAGATCCATGAGTACCTGAGTCGTAAGACTCACCAGCAGGTTGTTCAGAATCAGTTATCACAGCATCGTAGAATGCTGAAATTTTGGGATCACAGTCTATTATGATTGGATTAGGATTAATTGGGTCCGGTTCTGGTTGATTGCAACCGATTGTCAGTTCATCATCCATGTCGTTGAGTCCTTCGTGATCTCCGCGTACCCCCGTGTCAAGAACTGCAATTGTTACTCCGGTACCATCATAGCCATATTGTGACCAAACTTGATTCACCCCCATGTTTGGAGCCGCCTCGTTCATATGTGTCTCTGCGAGCCCTAAATCTTCCAACATGACAAGACCAGGTAATTGCAATAGAGAGGATTTAGAATTTATAATATCTAGGGGGATATTTGCTATCAGACTATCAAGATATATCGGTCTTAATGTCACAGTTGCACCAAGATCTTCCAAAGCTTTGACATCGGCAGTAGATGGATGATGGTCATAATCCACGAAAACTCTAGCATATCCTGGTTCGGCTCTCTTCCACCATTGTGAATAAACATCATTAGGCTGGGTTAGCAACCAAGCCAAACGATCATCTATCTTGTCGTGATTCTTGTCTCTGGACCAATCTTCCCACCATTCATCATGGATTTCTAGAGAATGCCTTGGCTGCCATTCTCCAGCAGCATCTAGACCCCCTCGCTCATTATCAAGGCTTATTTGTGATGCTGTTAACGGGAGGATTAGCGTAGCTAATATCAATAGAGCAACAACCCGCGGGGAAGATTTCATCATATCTACGAGGAAGGTATCACTCAAGTCCCTTACGCTTTTAGAATCACTTGGTTTTATCAAAAGATGTGTTAATTTTCCATCCAAGCTTCTATTTCTTTACTAGCTAGAATTAATGTAGGTGCCCATAATCCTACAAATATCCCTAACATTTCATCGTCACCAACAAAGTAAAGGTACAATGACCCTACAACTGATGTCATACTTGCTATAAAACCAAATTTTGCTAATTGTCCACTCATTTCTATTCCCAATTTATCCTATCTCAGGATACTGTATATAATTTGCTGCAAATAAATATAATTAAATTAGTTTTTTATGATAAGTTAAACAAACGAAAATAATAATTGAAAGGTTAATACAGAACAAACAATTCCAATGTACATGAGTATTCTGCCTGATGAGGACTTGCCTTTCGATGTAAATATGCTAGATCGTTTAGCGGAAGTAGCGATCCGAGTGGGACTTAACCTTCAAGCGGGGCAAGATCTGATAATTACTGGTCCTGTGGAAGCACTTCCTCTAATACGAAGAATCTCTGCTGAAGCTTACAAAAATGGAGCAGGTGTAGTATCAACTATTTTGAGTGATGATGAATTACAACTCACTCGCTATGAACATGCAACTGATGAAAGCCTAGACAGTGCACCAAAATGGTTGTTTAAGGCGATGGGGGAAGCATATAATGAGAATACAGCGAGACTTGCAATTTCTGCTGCGAATCCACTTCTTCTAGCGAAACAAGATCCTGCAAGGGTTGCTAGAGCGGGAAAATCTATGTCAATGGCTGCAAAACCGGCAATGGAGCCAATTACAAATTTCATAACCAACTGGAATATCGTATCTTATCCCGGACTTGCATGGGCAAAGCAAGTTTTCCCTGAGAAAAATGATGAGGATGCAGTTGCTTCATTAGCTGAAGCAATCTTTTCAATTTCAAGAGTAGATAATGATGACCCAATTACTGCTTGGAAGGAACATCAAGAAACTTTGTCAGTTAGACAGAATTGGATGAACGAACAGAATTTTCACTCATTACATTACACCGCACCAGGAACAGATTTGATGCTAGGATTAGCTGATGGACATGCATGGAAAGGAGGCGCTAGTACTTCTCGAAATGGAATTACTTGTACTCCAAATATCCCTACTGAAGAAGTTTTCACAACCCCTCATGCTGATCGTGTGAACGGAACAGTAAGGGCCTCCAAACCATTGGTTCATAGAGGAACGCTAATAGATGGAATAGAAGTTAGATTTGAAGATGGAAAGATTGTTGAAGCCAGTGCAGATGTTGGTCAAGAAGTATTCCTACAACTTATTGATACAGACGAAGGTGCAAGAAAATTAGGAGAGGTTGCTTTAGTGCCTCATTCATCCCCAATAAGTTCCTCGGGCCTCCTTTTCTATAATACGCTCTATGACGAGAATGCATCATGCCATATAGCATTAGGACAATGTTACTCGAAATGCTTCAGAGGAGATATAGGAAAAGATCCTGCAGCAGTAACTGCTGCTGGTGGAAATTCATCTAATATCCATGTTGATTGGATGATTGGTTCTGGAGAGCTTGACATTGATGGAATAACTCAAGATGGTGAAAGAGTTCCTATAATGAGAAATGGTGAGTGGGCTTACGAATAGTTAGAAGAATACGCTTTTCATTTTTTACTAACTGAAACTTCTAATTGAGGTGTACTCAAATCGATATCGAAATCTGCTTGTAAATCATAAGCAGACAAATTTATTGCATCCCTTATTTTTAATACACGATAAGGCCTTGATACGTAGTAAGTCAATCTCCATCGAACAGCATTATTACTATTCTCTTTCAATGAAATTAATGGCTTCCTAGTTTCATTCAATCCGTCAATATTTTCTTTAGCCGATTCATAGACTGCATTCAGATAATTCTCAACAATTTCTGTGCTAACGCCATATCCGATATTAAAATCAACGTAATCTTTCAAAGGGCCACCATGATTTAATTTGAAGAAATCTGTCCTATTGGATAGAATAGAATTATTTGGAACCTCAATATCATGACCTTGAACAAGATCTCTAATTCTGGTTTGTAAACCTCCGATTTCCATTACTATACCCATGATATCCATATCTGGTATAGATATTACATCTCCTCTTTTGACATTGTCACTACTAATAATTAGGATCCCACTAAGAAAATCTCCAAGCCAATAATCCTTTGTGGCAAATATCAGTACAGCTAGAAAACCTACAGCTCCAGTTGTTTCTAAAATACCAGTGATACTCCAAATATTAATTAAAGTAATTGTTGAAGTTACAATAACAACTCCAAGAATGATTAAATCTAATGTCCTAGATGTTGCTGTTTCAGTATATCTTGATGATTCCATAACGGTAATATTTTCACCATATCTTGATAGAATCATACCATCTGCAATGTTATATACCAAGTAAGATATTAGTAAACAGAGAGAAGAATGACTGATTTGCTCATCCGGAAATGATTTACTGTTTAGTAAAATAGATAGAATAAATGCAGAAAATACAATTAAATTGAATAAATGCAGTGTACGTAATCTTGTTTTAGTTTTGGCCTCATCGTCTTCGCCATGAAGTTTAGAAATATTTTTCGAAAATATGAATACAAACGTATTCACTGCAAATGTAAAATATTCTATCCAGCTCAATCCATCAATTCGATTTGAAAAGACCTCAATCAATAGTGACATAACTTGTGGAGTTGATAATGGATAATTAACTTATTTCCGACTGAGTAATCAAAATATGTATTATCATAATCGAATATGTCACAACTACTTCAAATAAACATTAATTCAAAAGTAAATTATTGTATCGCTATTTATGCTCAATCGTTTTGTATCGGTTTCATTAATTACAGTTTTTTTAGTATCATTGAGTTTTGGCAGCCTAGTTTTAGGAAATAACCTAACATTATTATCCAACGATGATGATACAAATTTTGAGATATCTGTGAATAACAATATTGGTTTTAATGAATACAGTTTAATTGAAATTGACGAGGGAGATAATGACGAAGAAACAGAAATCATACAGATTTTGTATGAATTTAATTTCTCAAGCACGGGAGCTGAAATCGTAAATTGGGATTTCGGAGACGGAAATACAGCAATAGGGAATCAAGTATCTCATCAATATGAAAAACCAGGCACATACTTTATTTTAGCAACATCGATATCATCTTCTTCAATAGAAACTGATACCCTGGTTGTGAAGGTCAATTTAGTGGCAGATGCTGAAGCGGATAATATGGAATGTGAATGTGCTCCAACCGCAAAAGATACTATAATTGATTTAGTAACAGTCTCTGATACTGTGATAATAGAAGGTTATCTAACAGTGGAACATGACGGAAGTAGTGAATCATGTTCACTGAGAAACCCACTCCAAGAGTGCCATCTAAGAGTAATATTACAGTATACTCAGTCCGGAAGTACTGTTAAAGAACAGGTTTTGTTCGATGATACTTTTAGAAGTAATACAAAAGTAATAGATTTTAGTATTGATGAAAGTACATTTGAGGAAGGTGAAAAAGTTCAAATTCGACTAGAAACTGATCAATTAAGAGATTGGCACAAACCCATGGCTAATTGGGAAATTAGAGTTAAATAATCAGCCTCTAAGTTTCTCTGTGTGTTTGATAATACTGTCAGTAAATTTGTTTACACGATTCTTGATATCTTCATCCACAATATCCCCATTTTCATCAAAAGCGGTTTTTACCTTTGCAATAACTAATTGTTCAGGTATAGAAAATCCGTGTATCCATCTAACAACGGTTCTCATATGATTCAGGGTTGTTGTATTAGATTGACCACCTAAAGTACTAATAAATGCAAAAATCTTACCTGATGTTTGATCGAAAGATAACCAATCTAGAGAATTCTTCATTACTCCACTCATTGTACCATGATATTCCGGGCTAGAAAGGACAAAAGCATCTACTGAGTCAGCTAATTCCTTGTATTTTTTAACATTAGGATGATCCCAACATCCTTCTTCTCCAACAAATGGTAAGGGATACTTCTTGTTATCCCATACTACCCAATCTATCCCTCTGGCTTTGAGTTTTTCAGAAATTATCTCAAGCATTCTTCCATTTGCAGATTCTAACGTATAGGTTCCGCAAATCCCCATTACCCTAAGTTGGCGCGCCATAACCTCCGCACGAAGTACATGACTTGAATACTAGCCTAAAAATAAACAAATACAGCCAATACTTAATTCGAGAAAGTATACGCGCGTGATATGTCCGATTTCGACATAGCAGAAATGTTACATGATGCAAATAAATTTGCAGATGATAACAATTATGTTGATGCAGCGGAAATATATCTAAAAATAACTAATATTGATAATAATTGTACATCTGCTTGGTATGGACTTGGAGTGAGTAACGCAAAACTTGGTGATATTAACAAATCTATCAGATCATTTGAACAAGCACATAGAATAAATCCAGATTATGGTCCTACAAATGCAAATCTAGCATTTTTACTAGAGAAGAAAGATCCTGAAAGGTCAGTGAATTTTGCGAAAATGGCTATTGAATCAATTGGGGAGGATATTGAATTATTACGTATTGCCAATTCAATGGACAATATAGAAATAAATTTATTCGATTACTCTCATAAATATATCGAAGGAAGAAATCTGCAAATAGTTTCTCTGCCTGCTAAAACTATACCAAATGTGAATATTCAAGAAGAGGAAATAAAAGATGAAGTGGATTTTGTTAATAGTAGAACTGCAAGATCTTCTCGAGCAAACAAAATGACCGAAAAAGGAGATCATGCTGCTGCAGTAAATGAGTGGAAAGAATTGTTGAAAAAAGATAGTTCAGATATTAATTCTTGGAAAGGCTTAGCAGATGCTCTATCAAAAGCAGGCTATATTGAAAGGGCTAACCAGTGCCTGCAAAGAGTAGAAGAATTAACAGAAATGAGTAAGGAAGAAAGAGTAATAGATGAAAATGAAGAAATGGAGAATTTGATTTCTGCCGCTAAAGAAGTTAAAGAAAAAATAAATACAATTGAAGAAAACAATTCAAGAGATGTTAATGAATCAATTGAGTGGTATAACAAAGGTCTGATTTTGTTAACCGAAAACAATCCAATGGAATCTTTGAATTGCTTCGACAAGGCTATAGAAGGAGCGCCCGAAGAAGAAATTGAACTTAGAGTTAGATCATATAATGGAAAGGGACATGCATTGTACCAGTTAGAAAAATTTGTTGAAAGCATACAGGAATATCATTCTGCCATAGTTCTAGACCCTACTTCGGTAACTGGTAGAACACTATACAACATGGGATCATCATATGCATCAATTGAGCTGTATTCTGATGCAGTAAAATGTTTTGAACAGGCTAAAAATAGAGGACTTGGGAAAGATGATCAAAAATTATGTCAAACACAAATTAGTAGATGTAAGTTATTGATTAAAGAACAAAAGAAACTGGGCTAGATAATTCTGAGACTTATTAGAACAGGATTTAGAAGCTTGAAACTGGTTTTTATAAATTATTTCTAGATCTAGTAATTGATATAGGCACAGATTTACTTGTAGGAGTATTGCTTCTATCAGCAACACTATCCAAAGGAATAAGGATATTAGATTCAGGGAAATAAGTAGCAATGTTACCTTCAGGAATTTCATAAGGAACTACAAACCAATTAGGCGAAACGACTAATCCTGATTTCATTTCTGAACTTAAATCGACCATAGATCCTTTGGATAATCCAAGATTTACAATATCTTTATTATTCATTAAAACTACACGACGACCATTCTTAATGCCTCTGTATCTATCATCTAGTCCGTATATGGTTGTGTTATATTGATCATGAGATCTGATAGTCATCATCATGAATTTATCTAATGATTTAGCGTAAGTAATATCGCTAGAAATGAAATTTGCTAAACCATTTTTAGTCTTGAAAGTACGAGAATCTCTAGGAGGATTAGGTAAATAAAAACCAGACTTAGATTTAATTCGGACATTATAATCTTCAAATCCAGGAATTGTATTTTCGATTAGATCTCTGATTAAATTATAGTTTTCTGATAGATTTTTCCATGGTATCCCGCTCCGCTCTAATCGCGATTCAAGAGCACCAGCAATTCCTGAAACAATTGCTGGCTCAGAGATTAATTTATCACTGGCTGGCTTGAATGTACCTGTCGAAGAATGCACAATTCCCATTGAATTTTCTACAGTTACGAATTGTTTACCCACGATTTGAGAAATATCTTCTTCAGTACGACCGAGACATGGCAATATAAGGCCTGTTTCACCAGTTATCAAATGAGACCTATTAGGTTTTGTCGAAATATGAACTGTCAAATTACAATTTGATAATGCTGTTGAGGTTCTATTTGTGTCGGACATAGCAGAAAGGAAATTTCCTCCCATAGCTAAGAAAACTTTTCCAATACCTTCTTCCATTGCTTTGACAGCCTCAACTGAGTCAAAACCATGTTTTTCTGGGCTTCTAATCCCTGTAGATTTCTCAAGACTGTCTATGAAAATTGGAGAAGGTTTGTGATTAATTCCCACAGTTCTATCTCCCTGAACATTTGAGTGACCTCTTACAGGGCAAACGCCAGCCCCTTTTTTTCCAATATTACCGCCAAGAAGAAGAAGATTAACGATCTCTTGAATTGTAGATACGGAATTTTTATGTTGTGTTATTCCCATTGCCCAGCAAACTATTGTAGATTTAGATTGAGATACCTTCTCTCCGACATCTAAAATCTCTTGTAATGGGATTCCAGTTATATCTGATAATTCACTAAAATCTGATTCAAGAACTACTTTTCTATAATCATCATAACCATTGGTGTATTTATCGATAAAAATTTCATCAACGTTTCCTGATTCGATCAAAGATTTCGAAAAAGCCCGGAAAAGAGCTTGGTCAGAATTAATATTAACTTTGAGATGCTTGTCAGCAATTTTTGAACCAAAACCTAGCATTTCTATTGGATTTTGAGGGTGCTTGAACTTCTTCATTCCTGTTTCAATAAGAGGATTAATACTAATAATGGATGCTCCTTTCTTCTTAGCATCCCTTAATGCAGTTAACATTCTTGGATGGTTAGTTCCTGGATTCTGCCCCACTACAATAATCAAATCTGCTGAGTTAAAATCATCTAAAGTAACTGTACCTTTGCCAATACCTATTGACTCGTTCAAAGCGACACCTGAAGATTCATGACACATATTAGAGCAATCTGGAAGATTGTTCGTGCCGAATCTTCTCGCCAATAATTGCCATAAGAAAGCCGCCTCATTACTTGTTCTCCCAGAGGTATAGAATATTGCTTCATCAGGATTATCTAATGATAATAAATTATCTGCAATAATATCGAAGGCGTCGTTCCAAGAAATGGGTTGGTAATGTTTTGAATCAGGATTAAGTATCATTGGTTCTGTTAATCTACCTTGTGAATTAAGCCAATAATCGGATTTTTGTGAAAGTTCTGATACAGACCATTTCGACCAAAAATCACTATCAGCCCTACTCTTAGTTGCCTCATCAGAAACTGCCTTAGCGCCATTTTCACAGAATTCTGCGAAAGAACGATGGGAATCGGGATCAGGCCATGCACATCCTGGGCAATCAAACCCATGGAAGTCATTAACTTTGGATAATTTAGTTATGGAATTAATTACACCCATATTTCTGATACCATATTTCATTGTGGATATTACAGCAGGTATACCAGCAGCAGAACTCTTTGGATGATTCAAATTGGGGGGTTTATTTTCCAAAGGCGTTAACGGATTAATTTCATCTCCCACTTTGCCACCTCAATTTACTAACCATTTATGATACGGGTACGGCCTGTATAAACTGTCATGCTGTTATTCTTAGCAAAACCTACAATTGTCAGTCCATGTTCTACCGCGATATCGATTGCCAGACTACTTGGAGCGCCTATTGAAACAAGGATACTTATTCCCGCTCTTCTAGCTTTATGTACCAGTTCGAATGAAAGTCTTCCAGAAAAAATTATGAAACTTTCTATAAATATTTCATTAGATTTAGACAATACACTTCCAACTAATTTATCCATTGCATTGTGCCTACCAATATCTTCACCGATAAACAATAATTCGCCTTTAATATCAAATAAACCACAGGCATGGGTCCCACCAGTATCATGAAATAATTTTTGCTGGCTACGTAACTGATCAATACTCGAAGCAATTATTGATGAATCTATAGTGAAACTTTTTGAAAGTACAGGACCATGGATATGAAGAAGATTAGAAATTGATTCTTTTCCACAAACACCACACGAAGCAGTTGAAGTATTTCGACGATTGAAATCGGAAATTAATCCTTCATCAATATCAGAAACAATCACTTGTATTTTATCTGAATTAATATTGAAATCACTAATTTGTTCGTATGAATTAATTACACCCTCAGAATACAAAAGTCCAGTGACTAATTGAATATCGTTTCCAGGAGTCCTCATTGTAACACCTAGAGAGAAACTAATATCGCTTCCATTAGATACTGATATCGAAAGTGCTTCTTCTATACAGATTGTATCAGTGCCTTTCTCCACACCTCCTGGAGTGATCCATCTCGCTGGCACATCAGTCAGCCCCTCCATGGCTTCCGGATGCATACATATCTTATCTTACCATAGGTTGTAATGAGTTAATACACGATTATTCATATAGCCCTACTGTATCAACGATACATGAGCATTCTAGGCGGAGGAGGCTTTTCCCTACCTGTGATTACACAAACAGAAGTTGTAGATGTAAGAATTACAGTTACGGAAAATGCAATCAACCAAATGAAAAAGACAATGCAAGGAGATGAAGAAACTCACTGCCTTGTCATTAGTGCACAATCAGGAGGATGTTCTGGATACTTGTATGATATGAAAATTATTGAGAAACCAGATTCTAAAAATTTCCAAATACAAACTTTTGAAGGAGTGGAGGTTTACATTCATAATGGTGATAGTTCACTTCTAAATGGTTTAGAATTAGATTTCAAGGATACATTAATGGGAGGAGGTTTCAACATTACTAATCCTAATGCATCAAGAGAATGTGGTTGCGGTCAATCTTTTGGTTGATTAATATGGGCAATATAGATTATTACATACATAATTGTAGCATATCAGTTGCTGAAGGGAAAGATTCTATTGAACATATTAACAGATTAATTACATCAAATATTAAATCAATTTCTGATTTACAAAGTATTGATACTTTGATTTGTAATGCAAATGGTAGAATAACTGACTCATTACAAATTTTACGTATTCAAGAGCAACTCTTAATCTTAGGTAACTCAGAAGTTGCAGAAGATACTAGAAAATTAATTGTTTCAGGTATCCACTGGAATGAAGATGTCCGTATAATGAATGGTGATGAAATTTTGTCAAAAATTTCTATAATAGGTTATGAAGATGATTTACTAGAGATAATCCCTAAAGAATATAATCGAATTAATAATAATTGGCTAAACTGGAAGGAGAATTACTTCAAGGCTTCAAAACATAATGGAAAAATTAAAATCGACGTTATACTTAAAACTGATGAAATTGATAGTTTTATAATGGAAAATTTTGGCCCTAGTTGCAATAAATTAGTAATAGAAAAATGGGTTGATTTTAGAATATCTAATGGGATTTTATCGTTTGATGAATACAAGCATAATTTCCTACCCTCAGAGCTCGGACTAGATAAATTTGTAGATTTGAAGAAAGGATGTTATCCAGGTCAAGAGATACATGCTAGATTAGAAAGTAGAGAGAAAAGAAGAAAGAAAATTTTGAGATTCAGCTCAGATAAAGAAATTCAATTAGGAAAATATCTATCGGGAAATGGAACTAAAATTAACATTACAACAAGTGTTGGAAATTCTGGTTTTCTAATAATTAATAATTTGGAAGAAGAAATCAAGATAAACGAATTCATCTTAAAAACAGATGAATTAGATACTATCGAAATCAGTTGAATCAAAACTCTCATTCTTCTGTAACCACTCATCTAATGACATCAAAGGAGAAATTTTTAGATCACCGAGATGTTGTGTAAATAAATACAACCGTGGATTATGAACTTCAATAACTTGAAGTTGGAATTTTGTTCTTACATCATTAGCCCGATTCCTAAAAAATGTAACCTCAATCATTAAACCAATTATTGTTGCAGTATACAATACCAACAGTATAGATAATGAAAAAATGATTGGATCTACAAAAAGAGTATCTTCACGAATCGCCTTGTAAGAGAATGTTAATTGTCTTACAAGAAAGAATACCAAACCTACACCTACCCAAGGTGCCATCCATGATTCTACTAAACTATCCATCGGAATAACTTTTCTTTTAGGAATATCTGCAAAAGAAAGTGCACTTGCTGTTGCTGCCCTGATTACAGAAATAAATGAAACTAATATAATGTAAAGTAGAGATGATACGAGTATTGTGTTCTTAATGCTAAAACCGGCTAACCAATGAAGATTCATTATTAGTAAAAAAGAAAAAAGGCCTAAGAAAACTGTAATCGGCATTCGGTGGATCGATGATAAAATCCTGTCAGAGGTCTTAATTCCAACATCCGATCTTGGAATCCCAATAATCTCCCATCGATTGGTTTTCTTCACTAAATTAGCAATTTTAAGTAGAATCTTTTTCTCAATTAGAATCCATTCAAATATTTTCAGAGGAAACCAAGCTAATAAGCCAATTATAATTGAGAATGGAAACAATATAGGCCAAGCTATTAGAGCTGGGAATAAGATAAAGTGAGTTACTCCTAGAGGGTTGAGTAGATCTGATTCAATTCTTGCTTGACGATCGGGATCAAGATACACCTTTCTGGCTTCTGCATCTAATTCTGGACGGTATCTACTAAGTGGAATTCCTGAATCAAGAACTACTCTGACTTTTTCTCTGTAGTGTTCATGTTCAGGCTCCATTCCCGTCCACCACTTCCATGCAAAAGATAGAGGAGTAGCTAAAAATAATGGCGAAAGTAATACCAAAACCGCTACGAAAGTGGAT
>Ga0228615_1000533_pt1 | contig 20268 bp, 16 predicted proteins | sample 16DmetaG_FD_190530 | JGI IMG/M metagenome (GOLD analysis project Ga0228615, IMG submission 190530) | Seawater microbial communities from Monterey Bay, California, United States - 16D | ecosystem: Environmental > Aquatic > Marine > Coastal | place: USA: California | collected 2016-10-17
AAACCGGGAGGAACCCATACCCGTTTTTGCTGAAATGGGCAGTATTAACCCTATGTTTATTACCGAGAATTGTTTGCGATCAGATGATAATTTGGTCGAAACTCTAGCGCAATCCATCGTCTTGGGTTCGGGCCAATTTTGTACCAATCCTGGAATGATATTGTGTTGCGATTCTTCAGGTGAAAACAACCTTATTAAATCTTTACGAGAACGTTTTAACGAACTTTCTTTGACTCCTATGGTTCACAGTAATATTGAAAAAAAATATTTAGAACAGTTAAAAACACTCGAAGAGAAGCAAACGCTAGAACTAAGCAAAGCATCTCAAAGTAATGCGGCACTGGGATGGGTTACCGCCACTGATCTTTTAAAAAATCATGATCTTATGGAAGAGGTGTTCGGCCCTTTTAGTTTACTTGTAGCTTGCAAATCAATTGAAGAAATGACTTCTGTCGCAGCAGCTTTACCCGGCCAACTTACGGCCACTCTTTTATCACACGAAACGGACCACCCTAAATTAGGACCTTTGATTGGAAAATTACAAAACAAAGTTGGACGCTTACTTTTTGAAGGTGTGCCTACTGGAGTAGCGGTAACTCAAGCAATGCAGCATGGAGGCCCTTTTCCTGCTGCCACAGATAGTAGGTTTAGCTCTGTTGGAACCGATGCAATCTTCCGATGGCTTCGTCCAATAACCTATCAAGACTGCCCTAATACTTTACTCCCAGAAGCTCTGCGAAACGAAAATCCTTTAGCCCTAACTAGAACGGTAGATGGTCAACAAACACAAGCGAGTTTATGAATCAAAAAGAGCACCTTGTTTTTGACTGTATAGATGCCTATACCGCGGGAAACCCTGTTCGACTTGTTAAAGGACCCCAGCCCGAATTGAAAGGATCTTCTATGGGGGAGAAACGTCTTCATTTTGTAAAAGATTATGATTGGATTCGAACAGGACTCATGTTTGAACCTCATGGTCACGACATGATGAGCGGAAGTTTCTTTTATAAACCCCAAAATCCAGAGAATGATGTTGCCATATTATTTATAGAAACAAGTGGTTGTTTGCCTATGTGTGGGCATGGTCTAATCGGGACGCTTACAGTATTGTTAGAGGAAGCATTAATTATTCCTAAAAATAAAGGGATCTTGCGTGTTGAAACACCAGCAGGTTTGGTGATAGCTCAATACGAACTTAAGGGGACAAAAGTAAGTTCTGTAAAATTTAAAAACGTACCAGCCTATTTAGCTGCAACCAAGCTCCAAGTTGAATGTACTGCTCTTGGATTATTAGAATTGGATGTCTCCTATGGTGGAAATTTTTATGCCATCATTGATATACAAGAGAATTTTAAAGGAATAGCCAAATATACCGCAGGTGATCTGATAGGGTGGAGTAGGGAAATAAGAGATAAAATAAATGATGAACACCATTTTGAACATCCTTTAGATGATAAGATCCAAGGATGTAGTCATGTTTTATGGGGAGGACTAGCTACTCAGACGGGTTCTTCTGCTAGCAATGCGGTTTTTTATGGAGATAAAGCAATTGATCGATCTCCTTGTGGAACAGGAACTTCTGCGCGTATGGCCCAATGGTTTGCCAAGGGAAAGCTTAAGGTGGGAGATGAGTTTATTCACGAGAGCATAATAGGTTCTCGTTTTGTTGGAAAGGTAGAAGCTGTTGCCCAGGTAGGGTCTTTTGAGGGGATAATACCAAGTATACAAGGTAGTGCACGTATCATCGGTTACAATCAACTGATATTAGACCCTGATGATCCCTATGTAAAAGGTTTTCAAGTGATTTAGGATGTCAAAGAAAAAAGTGATCGTAATTGGAGGAGGCGTTGTAGGTCTATCAACGGCCTATTATCTTTTAAAAGAGGGTCATGAGGTAACTTTAATAGATAAAGGGAAGCTCGATTCAGGAGCCTCTCATGTTAATGCGGGATATTTGACTCCCAGTCACATTGTACCTCTAGCAGCTCCAGGGATGATTTCAAAAGGAATACGATGGATGTTTAATGCATCTAGCCCTTTTTATATTAAGCCTAGACTCAATCGAGATTTAATTCGATGGGGAATAAAATTTATGAAAGCCTGTACTCCAGAACACGTTCAAGGATCTATGAAATCCCTTTTGGACATCAACCTTCTAAGCAAAAAACTGTATCTGGAAATGCAACAATCAGTGGAATTAGATTTTCATTTAGAAACCAAGGGCCTTTTGATGGCTTACAAGACTGCACACGCAGAAAAGGAAGAAGCTGAAGTGGTTTTATGGGCAAAAGATTTGGGGATGCAGGTAAAACAATTTTCTAGGGAAGAGATTTTTAAAATGCAACCTAAAGCACCTATGGATATTGCAGGAGCTTATTGGTATGAAAGTGACGCCCATAGCACTCCTGAGCTTTTTATGAAAAACATGAAAAATTATCTATCGGGCAATGGGGTTCGTTTTCTTTTAGAAGAGGAGGTAGTTTCTTTTCATAAAAAAGGAAAAACTATCCATTCGATTCAAACTTCGAAGGCATCCTATTTGGCAGATCAATTTGTAATTGCTACTGGAGCATGGTCAGAACACCTACTCAAAGACCTTGGGATTCGTCTTTCTGTTCAAGCGGGAAAAGGATATCGAATTAACCTAGCTGGACAAACAGGTATTTCACTTCCTGCCATTTTGTTGGAAGCTAAAGTAGCTGTAACTCCTATGGAGGGATTTACACGTTTTGGTGGAACTATGGAAATATCGGGGATTAATCAACGCATCAATGCAAAAAGGGTAGCTGCTATTGCGAAAGCAGCAAACGATTATTATCCTAAGCTTCGTATTCCCAAAGCATCGATAAATGAAGTACGAAGTGGTTTAAGACCGTTATCTCCAGACGGACTCCCTTTCATAGGGAGGCATTCGGCGGTTGATAATCTGATTTTGGCTACGGGTCATTCTATGATGGGATGGAGTTTAGGTCCTGCAACTGGGAAATTGGTATCTGGACTCATCTCAAACCAATCTCAATCTATGAATCTTAAGCCCTTTGCACCAGAGCGAAGTTGATTTAGAAGTTTAAAAAGACCCCACTAGAATAGCTAGCACCTTTGTAAATGACTCTTCAATAAAGCGGACGTGTTGCAGCAAATGAAATACCCCAATGCTGCCCAAGGTTATAAGCAAGTTCTCCCCCTAAGCTAAAACTTTGGATGTTATTGGCAAAAATAGCTCCATCGGCATTAGAGTCATCTAAAGTTCCGTTGTAGAGTGGCTTGATCCAATGAAGACGCGTTAAAACTAAAAGCTTTTTATTTTTCAATTAGGTACCTGATTCTGCAAAATTGTGCAACTCGTCTGAGAAACCTCCCGATCGGTTATTAAACCCAAGGTAGGTTTTTAAATAGAAAGGTTGTTTTCCAAGGCTATAGCTTTTCCCAAAATTGAACTGTAATTGTTGGTTAAATTCTCCATCTCCAGTTTGATAGCTTCCATCGAATCCTCCTACAGATTTTCCTGTGGGAAGTCCAAAAAGTAAGGTAGCGGAAAAGGCCCAATTTCCCAAGGGAAGAATTTTGACTTCGGCAGCGATATTGATATCTCCTAAACTATTAAACTCTTGTCGAGGATCATATACTCTATCTTTTCTCGTTTCCGATATCTGGGCAAACTGATAATTTTTTACGAAAAGAGGAACATAAGCAATGATGTTGACCTTCTCAGAAAGACCGTAATGTTCAAAAAAGCTCGATATAAAAAGACCTCTTGTTGCATTGGGATCCACAGTACTGGGGCTTCATGTCAAGATTTTTGTTCTTGATAAAATTACGACTTTAAAGAGAGTAAATAAACTTTTTTTAGATTAGTTTAACAGCTGCTTCGGCAAAGTAAGACGCTATTAAAGTGGCACCAGCACGTTTAAACGACAAAAGTTGTTCTATCATAATTTGATCATGATCCAACCAGCCTTTTTCAGTGGCGGCTTTAAGCATAGCATATTCTCCACTTACTTGATAAACAGCAATGGGAGCATTGAGTTGCTCTTTTAAATCGCGAATGATATCTAAATACGCTATTCCGGGTTTTACCATAACAATATCTGCTCCTTCTTCTATGTCCCGTTGCGCCTCTACTAGTGCTTCAGAACGGTTACAGAAGTCCATTTGGTATGTTTTTTTATCTCCGAACCCAGGTGCAGAGTCTAGGGCATCTCGAAAAGGACCGTAAAAACCAGAAGCATATTTGGCACTATAACTCATAATCACAGTATCAAAAAACTGTTCTTTTTCTAGTCGCTGACGTATTCTAAGTACTCTTCCGTCCATCATGTCGCTTGGTGCAACAACGTCAGCTCCAGTTTGAGCATGAGACAAGGCCATTTCAGCTAAAACATTTGCAGTGGTATCATTAATAATTTTTCCCTCTTTGACAATTCCGTCATGACCAAAAGAGGAATATGGATCTAATGCAACATCCGTCATAACAACCATTTCTGGGACAGCATTCTTTACAGTATCTATAGCACGTTGCATCAGCCCTTTGGGGTTTAGAGCCTCTGTCCCTTTATTGTCTTTTAAGGAGTCTGCTACTTTGACAAAAAGTAAAACCGATTTAAGTCCCAGTGACCAAAGGTTTTTGACATGCTCCTCTAGAAGGTCTGTGGTCATTCTATAATAGTCAGGCATAGAGGGGATGACTTCTTTCTTTTGCTTGCCTTCAATGACAAACAAAGGAACAATAAAATCATTTGGGCTTAAATGGTGTTCTTGAACCAAAGCTCTAAGGCTGGCATTACTGCGAAGTCTTCTGTTGCGTTGAATGGGATACATAGTCTTTACATTTAAGTGATTTCAGTTTCTTCATTTGAAAGACTTTGGGGGTTAACATCCAACTCTATGGCTGGGGATTCTTCGTTATTTATAATAAGTGAATCTTCTTCTGAGCTTTGTTTTTTAATAGTTCCTAAAAGCATCACGAGCATGGAGCATAAAATTACGATTAATAATAAGCGCTCATCAATGGGGCTTTCATCCATGTTTAAAAATGTTACATCTTTAAGTTGAATAAATAACAAAATACTGATTAAACCCCTTGGGGACATATAGACTAATGGTCCTGGCATAATTTTTAAACTGCCGATCGTAAAATAAGCATAACGTATGGCGAACATGATTAAAAAAATAAGCAAACCGAATACAAGGGGAGTACTGCTTGTAAAATCATTGATTTGAATTGAAAATCCAAAGAATAAAAAGAAGAAGGTTCTTACAATAAAGGTAGATTCTGCAGTAAGGATGTGAAATTCGTGAATTTCCTTTTCTGTAGCATCTAAATCTAGATAGTTTCTCAGAAACTTTGGGAGTAAACTTTTGACATTACTCAAAAAGATTCCAAAAATAAAAATGGTAACCAATGCGGGTAGGTGAAGGAGTTTTCCAAAAGCATATACTAGAATCAGTAAGGCAAGGATTAAAAAGAATTTTACGTGATGTTCTATTTGTTGCATCAAACGAAACAAGACATAGGTAATTAAAAGGGAAATTACTACAACTCCTAAAATTTGTATGCTTAGAGAAATAAGAGGTTCGGCTCCTACTAGATCTTGTTTTGAGTCAAATTGACGTAAGGCATAATTAAAAATCATTATTCCTAAAATGTCTGAAAATGTAGATTCATAGACAACAAACTCGCGTTCCTGTTTTAGCAAACCTGAGGCAGACGGGATGGCAACAGCACTACTTATGATGGCAAGCGGAATGGCAAAAAGAACGGCATTGGCTCCTTGCATTTGAAAAAGTTGCTGGAACATCCACTGAAGCACAACAATATTAGAGACAAGGATAAAAAATGCAGCCAAAAAACCTTTTAATATCAGCGGTAATTTCTCACGGTTTATTTCTAATTCTATAGCACCTTCTAACACAATTAGAATAAGACCAATGGTTCCCAAAACAGGAATTAGGTTGTCTAGGAAAGCAAAATTGTTGTAAGACGAAAATGAAATAAAAAAACGAATCAAAATCCCAGTTAGCATTAGTAGTATGACCGAGGGGAATTTTGTCTTTCGGGCAAATGCATCAAACAAATAAGAAAAGATGATCAATAAGGGGAGTACAAATAAGATGTCGAGGGTATCCATAGCGTTGCTAGATTAGAAACTTAAAGTACAAAATATTCTGTTCCATTGCTACAGGATTTTACACCCAATCTTTAGGGTTTTTTAAAACCTTTAAGAGTCGGGCTTCTTCACTGCCCTCCTCAGGCAGATGATCGTACTGCCATTGAACTTTTGGCGGAAGGCTCATAAGAATACTTTCGATGCGGCCATTTGTTTTTAATCCAAATAAGGTTCCTTTGTCATGAACAAGATTAAATTCTACATACCTTCCCCTTCTGATTTCTTGCCAAGTTCTTTGTTGAGGCGTGTAGTCAAGGTCTTTTCTTTTGATTAAGATTGGACTATAGGCTTTCAAAAAGGAGTCTCCCACATCAGTAACAAAATTGTACCGATCTTCTAAACTAAAATAGAGATCCTTTTTAAGGTAATCAAAGAAGAGACCACCCACTCCACGGGCTTCGTCACGATGTTTGTTAAAAAAATAAGTATCACATTTGCGCTTAAAATTTTTGTAGAAGTCGGGATGATGACGACCGCATACTGTCTTACAGGTTTGATGGAAATGACGGACATCTTCATCAAAGATATAATATGGGGTGAGGTCTTGTCCACCACCAAACCATTGGTCAATACATTTCCCTTGTTTATCATACATTTCAAAGTAACGCCAATTGGCGTGTACCGTTGGGGCCATGGGGTTTTTAGGATGTAAAACAAGACTTAACCCACAGGCAAAAAAGTCAACCTCTCCAACATTAAAATAATCTTGCATACTCTTGGGTAAAGGTCCATGGACTGCAGAAATATTAACACCTCCTTTTTCGATTACTTTGCCATTTTCAATAACCCTAGTTCGTCCTCCTCCTCCTTCGGCTCTTTCCCATAGATCTTCATTAAATTGAGCTTCACTATCTATTGTCTCTATTTGATGAGTAATACGATCTTGTAAATCTTGAATGTATTGATAAAAACGCTCTTTCATACTAGAATCAATAATATGATTTTACAGCATCAACAAATGCTTTAGCGTGATCTACGGGGATGTTTGGTAAGATACCGTGACCTAAGTTTACGATATAACGATCTTTACCAAACTCATTAATCATGTCGTAAACGGCTTGTGTTATTTCTGGTATGGGGGAAAGTAGCCTTGAGGGGTCAAAATTTCCCTGAAGAGTAACTTGTCCTCCAGAGAGGTAACGTGCATTTCTAGCAGAGCAAGTCCAGTCTACACCTAGTGCAGCAGCTCCAGATTTCCCCATTTCATGAAGTGCAAACCAACACCCTTTTCCAAACACGATCACTGGGTTTTCTTGTTTTAAAGCATCTATAATTTGTTGAATATAGGGCCATGAAAAAATTTGATAGTCCGCTGGTGAGAGTAAGCCTCCCCATGAATCAAAAATTTGAACGGCATTTACTCCAGACCTAACTTTTTCTTTTAAATAAGCGATAGTAGTATCTGTAATTTTTTGAAGTAAGTCGTGTGCTGCTTGTGGTTGAGTAAAACAAAATGCTTTTGCTTTGTCAAAGGTTTTAGAGCCTTGTCCTTGAACAGCATAACACAATAGCGTCCAAGGGGACCCTGCAAACCCGATTAAAGGCACTCTATGGTTTAGTTCACTTTGGGTCATTTTAATAGCTTCCATTACATAACCTAAATGCTCGTGAATATCTGGAACAATAGCTTGATCTACTTCAATCTGAGATTTTATGGGATTAGGAATCCACGGACCTACGCCATCTTTCATCTCAACAGGGATTTGCATGGCCTGGAGCACTACGAGTATATCACTAAACAAAATGGCAGCATCAGGACCAATTTGATCAATGGGCATTATCGTAATTTCGGTAGCGAGCTCTGGTGTTTGACAACGTGTAAAAAAGTCATATTTGTGCTTTAGTTTCATAAAGTCGGGAAGATATCGTCCAGCTTGACGCATCATCCAAACAGGAGGACGGTTAACGGGCTCTCCTTTAAGGGCTTTTAAAAAAAGATCATTTTTAAGCATAGTGTTGTGTGTAATGTTGATAAATGACACTTATAAGATAATTTTCGCTGGGATTTTTAGCCTCCAAGACGTTCATTGTGTTAGTCTTTAAAGTTCCTGCTGTTGTTGGGCCTATACAAAATCCGTAAGTGTCTTCGGGCCAAGTATTTTCTAGAAAGTAACTGTTCACGGCTGAAGGACTAAAAAATAGTACTCCATCAAAAGGGCTTTCGAAATGTTTTGGAGTAAGCAAAGTCTCATAAAGCTCATATATTTTTAATGGGATGTTGTGTTGCCCTAAAAGGAGTTCAATTTCCGGTCTTCTTTGCTTACCGCAAAAAAATGAAAATGACTCATTTTTGCATTTTTTTACTATAAATTGGGCTAAATCTGATGCATTTTGACTCATTTTTATCACTTTTTGATCATTCTCCTCTAAAAGTGATTTTGTTTTTTCACCTACACAATAACAGTTTTTATTACGAATTTGACCTGAGATATTTTTTGATTTAAAAGCTTGTTTAATCGCATTTTGACTTGTGAAAATCAAAGCATTCTCGATTTTTTGAAGCTCGAATTTAAGAGGAGAAATTTTTATAAAAGGATATTCGACAACGGAACAACCGATTTGAATTAAACGATCTCGGAACTGAGGGCTTAAGATTTTTGTAGAAAGAAGTCTCATTTCAACTGATTTTTTATCTGTTTCATAAGCTGTTTGCCCCCTTCATTTAAAATCTGTTGAGCCATTTCAATTCCTAGTTCGCTTGCCTTTGTTGCTGGTCGTTGAGTTTTCTCAATTAGGGCTTGAGCTCCGTCCAAAGAAAATAGACCACCTTTAAAGTACACAATTTCATTTTCGATATAACAATATGCTCCAATAGGAGCCGTACAACCTCCTTCTAGGGTATTGAGAAATGAGCGCTCTATTTTAGCGCAAAGAGCTGTTTTTTCACAGTTAATTTGTTTTACTATTTGACCTATTGTTCCATTTTTAGTAAGGTTGGCAAGGCCAATAATTCCCTGTCCTGGAGCAGGAATCATCCAGTCTAATACCTGATATTTTTCATTTAAAAGCCCCAAACGCTCAAGCCCTGCTTGAGCAAAGACGGCACCTCCCCAATTAGATTTTTGTAGCTTTTTTAACCTTTTCTGAAGATTCCCACGGAGATTTTCTGTACGATGCTTAGGATATTTTCTCAGCCATTGAGCGCTTCTTCTCAAACTCCCCGTACCGATCTGAGTATGATTTTCCCAGTTAGTAAATTCTGAGTGATATACCATAACATCTTTTGCTGTACCTCGTCTCAAACAAGCGCCGATTTCAATTCCTTCCGGCAATAAGGTTGGGACATCTTTTAAACTGTGTACTGCAATATCGATCTCATCATTTAATAGAGCACGATCTAGGTTTTTAGTAAATATTCCTTGGATACCCATAGCATAAAGTGGCTGAATAAGGTCTTGATCGCCCTTGCTTTCAATGGGTACTAAAACACTATCTAGACCAAGATTTTCTAATAGCTCTTTAATTTTATTTGCTTGCCATAATGCCAGAGCACTTTTACGAGTACCAAGCCGGATCATTTCTTGGATTTATTTTCAGATTTCAAGCGAAAAACATCGGTCATTAGCTCAATGGTTTCTTCCGCTTTTTGAGGATTTTCACGGATGTATGCTGCAATTTGACCCGTTATCTTTTGTGCAATCTGTTGTTTCTTTTTGTAACCAAAACAATTGTTAATATAATTTTCGAGTTCTCTCTCTTCTTTTTTCGAGGGTACAATTTTATCTTTAAAAGCGTTAAGAGCTGGGATGAATTTCCGGTGTTTTAACCAAACTAAAAATTCTGTTTTAACTTCTTCTAAGATAGTTTCAGCCTTGGGGATGTATTTTTTTCTTTTCTCAAAAGTGGTATCGGTAATTTGTGATAATTCATCTAAATGAACTACACGCACATTTTCCAAATTATTAACCTCTGAAGCAACATTTCTAGGAATCGATAGGTCAAGAATTAGCAGTGGTTTGGTAATGTGTATTAACTCTGTTGTTATTGTAGGATTTTGAGCCCCAGTAGCTACTATGAGTACATCTGCATTGTGAATTTCTGCGGTTAATTCTCCAAAAGGCTTGACTAAAACAGGAAATTTACCTGCTATTTTTTCTGCTCTTGCTTGAGTTCTATTAATCAAAGTGATATGATCGTTCTGGGTATGTTTTACCAAATTTTCGCAGGTATTGGCTCCTATTTTTCCAGTTCCAAAAAGAAGTATATTTTTTTTTGAAATATCGGTTACATTATTAAGTATGTACTGTACTGAAGCAAAGGCAACAGAAGTAGCTCCACTTGAAAGCTTGGTTTCCGTTTTAATGCGTTTACTGGTTTGGATTACAGCGTTGATAAGACGTTCTAGAGAACCCTGCGCCAAATTCATTTTTTTAGATCGGTAAAAACTTTGTTTGATTTGTCCAATGATTTCAAAATCTCCTAGAATTTGACTCTCAAGACCAGTTCCAACACGAAATAAATGTTGAAAACCTGCCTCATCTTTTAGGGAATAACCGATTTGTTCAAATAAATCATGGGTGGCTCCTGAATGACTACAAAGCAAATCAATTAAACTTTTAGCATCTTTTGACCAAGCATAGATTTCTGTTCGGTTGCAAGTGTTTATAATAAGCAAATCCTTAACGCCGCGTACTTGTGCATCTAAAAACAAAGCATGTTGTTGCGAATCGTTAAGACTAAATTGACCCCTTAGGTCAATGTCAGCAGACTTATAACTAACTCCAACGGCATAGAAATGATGTATTTCTTTCAAAAGGCTTCATTCAAATTCTGGTACAAAAATAAGTGAGAGTACACTTAAAAAATAACGCTAAAAAGTTTTAAAATACCTATAAAGGTTTTATTTATTTTTTTCTTAAAATACTCGAAAAAGCCTATTTTTGTTTAACTTTTGAAAGATTTAATTTTTAAAAAATCAATTTAAATATACATGGAAAATAACGGTGTAAGTTCCATTTATGAGACCGTCATTGAAAAAGGTTTTTATGTACTTCGTATAAAAAATGAAAGTGAAGGGTTTCAGCATAAAAAACAAGCTGTAAATCAAGACATCATTCAGTTTCATTTTTGTTTAAAGGGTCAAACAAACTTCACATTTAATGAAGGACGGTACACCTTTCAAGTCCAAGAAGACCATTCTATGTTGCTTTACAATCCTCAAAAGGCCTTGCCGATAGACGTGGAATTAGCACCAAATACTTGGATGGCGAGTGTTTTGATATCCATAACCAAATTTCACTCTTTATTTTCCTCAGACGCAAATCACATTTCTTTTTTAAGCCCTGAAAATAGCTCTAGAAAGTATTATGACAATCTTCCATTTTCATCATCTATTGCAGTTGTTTTAAGCCAAATTCTTCAAGCCAAAGTTCACGATAGTATGAAGTCTTTGTATTTTAAAGGTAAGGTTTATGAGTTGTTGAGTTTGTACTTTAATAAAAGTGAGGATCCTTCTGTAGAGCAATGTCCTTTTTTAGTTGATGAAAAGAACATCCAAAAAATCCGACAAGCGAAAGCCATTATTTTAGAGCGTATGACCGATCCCCCTTCTCTTGAACAGCTAGCAGTAGAAATAGGGTTGTCTTTAAAGAAGCTTAAGGAAGGGTTTAAACAGCTATATGGCGATACCGTATTTGCTTATTTATTAGATCATAAAATGGAAGAAGCCAGAAGAATGCTAGATTCTCAAAAATATAATGTTAATGAAGTGGGATTAAAGTTAGGATACAGTACAGCCAGTCATTTCATTACAGCTTTCAAAAAGAAATACGGAACCACTCCAAAGAAATATTTAGGTTCAGTATCTTCGTAAAAAATTGCACATGAAAGGAGTTTTACTCGTCAATCTGGGTTCTCCAGATAGTACAGATACAAATGATGTTAAAGAATACTTAGACGAATTTTTAATGGATGAGCGGGTCATTGACTTGCCCAAGTGGTTTCGAACCTTTTTGGTAAAAGGAATCATATTAAAAACACGCCCAAAACGATCGGCTGAAGCCTATCGAAAAATTTGGTGGGATCAAGGCTCCCCACTTATTGTTCTCTCCGAAAAACTAAAAGAGAAGGTGCAAAAAAAAGTTTCCGTACCAGTTGCATTAGCAATGCGCTATGGCAACCCGTCTATAAAAGAGGGCATGAAAAAGTTAAATGATTTAGGTGTAACCGACTTGTTATTGGTACCCTTATATCCACAATTTGCCATGGCAACTACGGAGACTATTTTAGTACTAGCAGAAGAATTGCAGCAAAAAGACTTTCCCAAAATGAAACTCACTGCCTTGCCTCCCTTTTATAACCATCCTGATTATATACGTGTATTGGGTAATTCTATTCAAGAGGCGCTACAGGGTAAAGATTGGGAGCATTTGTTGTTTTCTTATCATGGAGTGCCAGAACGACACATCCGCAAATCTGATGTAACTAAATCCCATTGTAAAATGGATGGAAAATGTTGTTTTACCGACTCCTTAGCACATACTTATTGTTACCGACATCAGTGTGAAATGACCTCGATTAAAGTTGCCGAATATTTGGAACTCAAAGAAGGGAGTTATTCAACCTGTTTTCAATCTCGAGTCTCTATTTTAGGTTCATGGTTAAAACCTTACACAGATAAAACAGTAGAAAATTTTGCGAAAACAGGGACTAAAGAATTGGCAATTGCCACACCAGCCTTTGTTTCAGATTGTTTAGAAACTTTGGAGGAAATAGGAATGGAAGCTGCGGAAGATTTTGAAGAAAAAGGAGGAAAACATTTATACGTCATTCCATGTATCAACGATCGAGACGATTGGGTTAATGTTCTGAGTCGTTGGATCGATGAATGGGCGCACAAGGAGGTAGCTGAATGAGAAAAGGCTCCACAGAACTTTTAGGTACTCTTCCGATTCCCAAATTATTAATCCAGCAGGCAATCCCAGCCTCAATAGGGATATTGGTAATGTCGTTAAACATATTGATTGACACCATTTTTGTAGGGCAATGGATAGGATCAAATGCAATTGCAGCAATAAATGTGGTACTTCCAGTATCTTTTTTTATTGCAGCATTGGGGATGTCCATAGGAATTGGTGGTGCTTCAATTATTTCAAGGAGTTTAGGTGAAAAGAATCTTGAAAAAGCAGAACAAACTTTTGGAAATCAAATTTCTTTAACCCTTGCCTTGACAACTTTTGTCGTCATATTTGGTCTGATATATGTAGATCAAATAATTCCAATTTTTGGAGGTAAAGGAAGTCTTTTCGATCTTGCTAAAACATACTATGTCATAGTGATGTACGGAGTACCTGTATTGGCTTTCTGCATGATGTCGAATAACAGTATACGTGCAGAAGGGAATCCCAAAAATGCTATGTATGCAATGCTTCTTCCTTCCGTTTCTAATTTGATTTTGGATTATGTATTTATTAAGGGTTTTGACTGGGGTATGATGGGTGCAGCTTGGGCTACTACTCTTTCTTATGGGGTTTGTGCATCCTATATTATTTATTTTTTTCTTTCTGGAAAATCTTCACTCAAACCTGATATTCAGGCATTTATTCCAAAGATTGGTTTGGTTCAAGAAATAGCTTCCTTGGGTTCGGTAACCCTAGTGCGTCAAGCTATGGTGAGTATAACCGTTCTTTTGGTAAACAATATTCTTTTTACTCTGGGAGGAGAGTCATCAATTACAGTATATGCTATCATCAGTAGGATGTTGATGTTTGCTACCTTTCCAATTTTTGGAATTACCCAAGGTTTTCTCCCAATTGCAGGATTTAATTATGGTGCTCAAAATTGGCAACGGGTAAGAAAATCAATAAATATTTCCATAACCTACTCCAGTGTAATGGCAAGCCTGATTTTTGTAGCTATTTTCCTTTTTTCAGATGCTATTCCATCAATTTTCTCAAAAGATACTTCGGTCTCTGACCAAACTTCAGTAGCGTTACGTTATGTATTTATGGCTTTACCCGTAATTGGAATTCAACTTATTGGAGCAGCCTATTTTCAAGCTATCGGAAAAGCATTCCCAGCATTACTTCTAACATTAAGTCGGCAGGGACTTTTTTTTATTCCTTTGTTGTTTTTGCTTCCCCCTTATTTTGGGGTATTAGGAGTTTGGATGGCTTTCCCTTTAGCAGACCTATGTTCAACCATAGTAACCCTCTATTTTTTAAATCGAGCTATTCGAAAAAATTTGATCACCAAAACATAAGTTCAACAGAATCCCAAATCAAACTTTTTTACAATAAATTTTCATATTTTTAATTCTCACAGAAAATCAAATTATGAAAAAATCAAAACTGTATCTCCAAATCGTCTTAGCATCTATAATTATTGCATTTATAATGGTACAACCCATAAATGCGCAATCGAAAAAGCGAGGAAAGAGAAATACGATCAACTTTCCTGAAAGTTCATATGCCTCGTTAGAATACCGTTCCATCGGTCCATTTCGTGGCGGAAGATCTGCTGCTGTAACAGGAGTTCCTGGAAATCCCAACTTGTTTTATTTTGGCGCTGCTGGTGGCGGAGTATGGAAAACTGAAGATGGAGGTCAGACTTATGAAAATATCTCTGACGGTTATTTTGGAGGAAGTATTGGTTCTGTAGCCGTCGCAAAAAGCGATCCTAACGTGCTGTATGTTGGTGGTGGTGAAGCTACAGTTAGAGGAAATGTTTCCTCAGGTTATGGAGTATGGAAAAGCGAAGATTCAGGAGCAACCTGGGAGTTTGCTGGTTTACCTAAGTCGCGTCATATCCCTAGAATTGTTGTCGATCCTAATGATCACAATATTGTGTATGCTGCCGTATTAGGAAATATATACAAGCCTACTTCAGAACGCGGAGTATATAAAAGTACGGATGGTGGAAAAAGTTGGAAAAGGGTTTTGTTTTCGAATAAACACGCCGGTGCAGTAGAAATTGTAATGGATCCGTCTAACTCTAGAGTATTGTACGCATCAACATGGCGTATAAACCGAACGCCTTATAGCTTGAATAGTGGTGGTGAAGGATCAGCTCTTTGGAAAAGTACTGATGAAGGAACTACATGGAATGAAATCAGCTTAAACGATGGTTTTGCAGAAGGAATCCTCGGGATAATTGGAGTAACCGTTTCTCCTGTTAATTCGCAACGAGTTTGGGCTATAGTAGAAAATAAAGATGAAGGAGGCGTTTATCGCTCCGAAGACGGAGGAGTAACTTGGAATCATATTAACGACAGTAGAGCGTTGAGGCAACGCGCTTGGTATTATTCAAAAATTTATGCCGATACTGAAGATGAAGATATTGTTTATGTAATGAATGTATCTTATCATAAATCAAAAGATGGTGGAAAAACTTTTAAAAGTCACAATGCACCTCACGGAGATCATCACGACCTATGGATTGCTCCAGAGAACAATCAAAGGTTAATTATTGCGGATGATGGAGGGGCACAGGTTTCATATAATGCAGGAGAGACATGGACTACTTATCACAACCAACCGACGGCGCAGTTTTATCGTGTAACAACAGATAATTCTTTTCCTTACAGAATCTATGTGGCACAACAGGATAATTCTACTTTAAGAGTGAACCACCGTTCTTCAGGACGCGGTATTTCAGAAGACGATTGGGAGCCTACTGCCGGAGGAGAGTCAGCACACATTGCTATAGATCCATTAGATAATGATATTGTTTATGGAGGTAGTTATGGAGGCTTTCTAACTCGAGTTAACCATAAAACAAATTCTGTTAGAGGAATTAATGTTTGGCCTGAAAATCCAATGGGATATGGTGCTGAGGGAATGAAATATCGTTTTCAGTGGAATTTCCCAATTAATTTTAGCATTCACGATCCCAAAAAACTATATACTTTTTCTAATCATGTTCATGTTTCTGAAGATGAAGGGCAAAGTTGGAAAATAATCAGCCCAGATTTAACTCGAAATGAACCTACCAAACTTAAATCCTCTGGTGGACCTATCACTCAAGACAATACAGGGGTAGAGTATTACTGTACCATATTTGCTGCTGGCGAATCTCCTTTGAAAGAAGGAATAATGTGGGTAGGAAGTGATGACGGCTTAATCCATTTAACCCAAGACGGAGGTGAGAGTTGGGAAAACATTACACCCCCTAACATGCCAAAATGGTTAATGATCAATAGTATTGAACCTTCTCCTTTTGATCCAGCCGTTTGTTATGTTGCTGGGACTTTGTACAAGACAGGAGATTTTAAACCTTATCTATACAAAACCTCAGACTATGGTAAAACCTGGAGTTTAATTACAAATGGGATACCTTCGGAACACTTTACAAGAGTTCTTAGAGCGGATCCTGCTAAAAAAGGCTTGTTGTATGCGGGTACTGAAACAGGAATGTATGTCTCTCATGACGATGGAAGCTCTTGGAATCCATTCCAATTGAATCTCCCCATAGTGCCAATTACAGATTTAACCATCAAAGAAAATAGTTTGATTGTCGCTACTCAAGGACGTAGTATTTGGATTTTAGATGATCTTACGGTTCTTCATCAAGTAAATCAAAGTACAGCAAATCAGTCCATGACATTATTCAAACCAAAGGACAGCTATCGTACTCAGGGTTCTGGAAGAAAACCTTCACTTACACAGGGGGCCAACCTTCCCAATGGTGTTATTGTGCATTATAATGTTAAAGATTTTGATTCTGAAGAAGACACCCTTGCTTTACATTTTAAAGAGCAGGATGGAACTTTAATTAAAACCTACAGTACTGCAGATGATGAGAATAAACTAAAAGTTGAAGCTGGAGGAAATACGTTTGTTTGGAATACGCGATATGAGGGAGCTGAAACATTGGAAGGTATGATCTTTTGGAGTGCTTCTTTTTCAGGAGCTAAGGCAGTGCCAGGAACCTATAAGGTAGTGCTTGAAAAGAATGGAGTAACACAAGAGCAAGATTTTGTAATCTTACCTGATCCAAGAGCAGAGGTTACTGTATCTGAAATGAAACTTCAATTTGAATTTGTCAATCGTGTAAACGCAACTGTTGATCAAGCGCATAAAGCGATTAAGAACATTAGAAGTATTCGCAAAAAGTTGGAAGATTTTGAGGCTAATTATAAAGAAAATGAGTCTGTGGATGTATTGAGAGAGAAAGCTGCAAAGCTAAATGAAGCTTTAACAACAATTGAAAAAGCATTGTATCAAACTCAGAACCGAAGTAATCAAGACCCATTAAATTTTCCAATACGTTTGACAAATAAACTAGGACATTTAAACAGATTAGTTACAACCAATGATTTTCCGCCTACCGATCAAGATGAAGAAGTACGAAAGTATCTTACCGGACAAGTAGAAGAACATTTAAAAGAATATAATAAGTTAATATCAGAAGAATTGGAAGCGTTTAATACAGCTTTTGCAAAGTTAAACTTAGACTACTTAACGTTAAATTAAAACCTCATTGTATTATAATTATATCAAGGCTTTACATTTGATCTTTGTCATCACATGGTTTGCTGGGTTGTTTTACATTCCTAGATTGTTTATCTATCATATTGAAGCAGCTAAAAAAACAAAGATTGAAGCAGATATACTTATACCACAATTAAAAATTATGTCCAAACGGCTGTGGTACATTATTACCTGGCCTTCTGCGGTACTGTCAATTACCTTTGCCGTTTGGCTCTTGGTTTTAATGCCTTCATGGCTTGTACAAAGTTGGATGCACCTGAAGCTTACTTTTGTAGTTTTATTAATAGCCTACCATCTTAAAACCCATCAATTTTTTTTGAAACTACAAAATGACAATATCAGTTTCAGTAGTATGTTTATGCGGATTTGGAACGAAGGAGCAACGCTGTTACTCTTTGCTATTGTTTTTTTGGTGATTCTAAAAGATAGTTTGCATTGGATAAGTGGTGTTTTAGGAATTTTAGGATTGGGTATTATTTTGTTGCTTGGGGTACGACTCTATAAAAGAACACGAAAAGATACATGATTAAAGGGTTTAATTTTCCAAAAAAGGTCTCTTTCCGAACGCGCTTATTCATGGTCATGATTGGCATGTTATTAATTGCAGGATTGTTGATTTTAGGAACTACAACCATTCAGTATGAATCCCAAAAGGAGAATTATCACCTAGGGCGTTTAGCTCGAAAAGAAAAACAAATCCAAACCCATGTAGATTATCTGACACAAAAAAATGGGCTAATGAATGAACCTTATGAGGTTTGGCAAAAATACAGCTCAGATTTTGAAAAGATAAATAGCATCCATAATGTCCAGTATTCACTTTTTACTTTAAAAGGAGATCCCTTATTTATTTATCACTCTCCCTTAGAAGTGGTTGCAAACAATTACAAACTAAATAAGGAGTTACTTAGCAAGATCAAAAATTCAAATAACAACGCATATATTGAACATTACAAATCTGACATCGACGATTTTCACGCCTCCTACAAGATATTAAAAGATCGTTTTGGACAACCTTATGCCATCTTGTTTTTCCCCTATTTTGAGGATGTCTCCATTTCGGAAAACGAATTAAACACCTTTATTGAAAACCTGTATCAAATTTATATTTTACTCTTGGTAGGGGTAATTCTCATTGCTTATTTCTTATCAAAATTCATTACCCGCTCTTTGGACACAATAAAAGTTCGAATGGGAGAAATGCGTTTAGAAAAAAAGAACGAAAAAATTTATTTAAACAACGCAACACGCGAAATTGATAACTTAGTTAATTCTTATAATAAAATGGTCGATGATTTGGCTGATAGTGCAGAAAAATTAGCAAAGACAGAACGCCAACAAGCATGGCAAGAAATGGCACGACAGGTAGCTCACGAAATAAAGAACCCACTTACCCCCATGCGTTTAACGATTCAAAGTTTTCAACACCGTTATGACCCTAACGACCCTGATATAAAAAAGAAGGTTAATGATTTTTCTAGCTTGTTAATTCAACAAATCGATACTATGAGTGAGGTTGCAGAAGCATTCTCAGATTTTGCAACACTTCCCAAACCCAACATGAAAGAGTGCGATCTAGTAGAACTTACACAAATGGCGGTTAATATTTTTCATCAAGAACATATTGTCTTTACCTCCAACCAAGCACATATCTACCATAAGTTAGATCGCACCCAATGGGTGCGCGTTATAACGAACCTTGTTCAAAATGCGTTACAATCTGTTCACAAAAATAAAACACCGAAAATAGGGGTTCAACTTAGAACAGAACCAGATCAAACGGTATTAACTATTACTGATAATGGAAGCGGAATCCCTTCAGAAATTAGAGAAAAAGTTTTTGAACCAAAATTTACTACTAAAAACTCTGGAATGGGGCTGGGACTGGGTATCGTAAAAAATATAATTGAATCTCATAACGGAAAAATAAGTTACGTATCCAAAATGAAAAAAGGAACCACTTTTACCATTAAGTTTCCCAGGGAAGTGTCTTAAAGATTCAAGCCTTTTTTAATGATCGACTGTAGGGTGTCTATCAATTCTTCTTTTTTATTTTGATTGATATTAAACGGCTCATGAAATGTAAAGCTCAAATCGTTTCCTATGGGCATTGGGAAATAATTCTGTTGAGAAAACTTCCATGAATTGTTGATGCTTATCGGCACTATATAGGCATTAGGCATGGTTTTGAGTAAGGCTAAAAGTCCAGAACGATGAAATTTTCTCATCTGACCATTTTTTGAACGTGTCCCTTCAGGAAAAATAATGACAGAATGATTTTTTTCTGTTAAACGCTTACCAAATGCTTCTAATTTATCAATAGCCTCTTTCGATTTTTTTCTGTTGATTAAAATAGACCCTCCATGCTTTAGATTGAAGGAAACACTTGGAATCCCTTTTTCTAATTCTATTTTACTTACAAACTTTGCATGGTATTTTCGCAAATGCCAGATTAGGGGTGGAATGTCAAAAGTACTTTGATGATTGGCAACAAAGATGATGGAGTGATCTTCAGGAAAGGCTGTAAACTGCTTAAAACGGATTCGAGTACCAAGTAAATTTAAACACCTCAAGATAAAGAAATTCAATAAGTCTACCGTATTTTTATGTGCCTTATAACCAAAAAGATTATGAGCAATCCATTGCAAAGGGTGGAAGAAAACTAATAAACT
>Ga0228615_1000539_pt1 | contig 20164 bp, 16 predicted proteins | sample 16DmetaG_FD_190530 | JGI IMG/M metagenome (GOLD analysis project Ga0228615, IMG submission 190530) | Seawater microbial communities from Monterey Bay, California, United States - 16D | ecosystem: Environmental > Aquatic > Marine > Coastal | place: USA: California | collected 2016-10-17
ATTGTTTCCTGTGCCCGCCTAATAGGCAGTTTGCTTTATCTCACTTTTTTAGATTAAAATCCCTCATGCTAACCAAATTCACCCTTTCCTGATTCGGGGATGCTGCTTATATGGAACGGTGGTTCACAAATCTATGTGACACAAAGCAGGCCTCTAGCGCGCATGGAGGGTTAAGCCGCGTTTTCTTGCCTGTGTCATCAATTCCTACTCGAATTATAATAGCTCACAGCACTTCGCCTCAATCAATGATCCCCTCTTGAAAATCGATCATACAAAGTTTCTTCCTTTGATAGTCTTTAGTATATGGAACACCCTCTTTTACTCTTTCTGTTACTACCAATAATTTCGTTCCTTGGAGTCATTTTCACAAAATCAATGAAAGGCACTATTTGGTGGTCTATTTTGATGACTGTTACGCTTACCCCCATCGTTGCTCTTTTTATTCCCATTATGAGTTGGGGTCAGATTTCCCCAACTCTCGGAGCATTTTTGACTGTATCGGGATGTGTCTTACTTTGCATTTTGAAAATCATACTAATGGATACGGACAGGTGGAAAGAATACTGACATAAAAGAGAATGAATGAACAAAGTCAGGATTAAAGAATGTCGTGATGAAACACAGAGGTATCAAAGAAAGAGCAGCGGGTAACTACATCAGAAAACTCGAAGACGAAGGCGGACTTGTTTCGCACCCTAGAGAACGTTTTTCATTCAATTTTGACATGGAATAAAAACTAGCAGCACGTGGTTTTTTTGGGTGTATAACAACAAAACTCGTGCTGACCTTCAGGTGCAGTAGTGTCGCCGTATATATATACGGCGCACTGCTGCACTAGCACCCCACAAAAAAAACTGCATTCCTGTAAGTAGGGAATACCAATCCCCCCCACTCCGCTGGCAACCCGCAGATACGCGACGCTGCTCGCAGTTTACCCTGTAACCCGTATCCTTTACCCCCACCCTCTCAGCGATACCCAAACCGCTGATACGGGCTACGGGAGACGGGCGACAGGATTAGGGTTTCACATTACTTTGAATTAACCTTAGGAGAATCTCGATGAATCGTCTCTCTTACAGACCTGATGTCGACGGCCTTCGTGCTGTAGCAGTCCTCGGCGTTCTCTTCTTTCATGCCGGTCTAGGCTGCCAAGGCGGCTTCGTAGGAGTAGACATCTTCTTCGTCATCAGTGGCTTCCTGATCACCAGCTTGATTCTCCGCGACCTGCGCGAAGGGACGTTCTCTTTCGTCGACTTCTGGGCGAGGCGGATCAGGAGAATTGTGCCTGCTCTCGCGGTGATGACACTAGCCGTTATAGTGGTTGGATATTTTGGGATGTTTCCCGATTACTATGAGAAATTGGGCCAGCAGGTTATTGCTCTCGTTTTGTGTGTTTCTAACATGAAATTCTGGAGAGAAAATGGATACTTCGATACCGCTTCTGATGAAAAACCACTTCTCCACACTTGGTCTCTTTCGGTCGAAGAACAATTTTACTTCATCATCCCGATCGCGCTTTTTCTCGTCTTTAGATTCAAACGCGAAAGGCTTGCCCTGCCGCTGATCGTCCTCACATGTGTCGCCAGCTTTGCTGCATCTGTCTATGCGAGCACTAACGATCCTTCAGCAAATTTTTATCTATTACCAACCCGTGCTTGGGAATTGGGAGTAGGCTCGCTTCTTGCCTTTGCAGGTCCAATCAGGAGTGCCAAACTACAACAGGGAGCTAGCTTTCTAGGCCTCGCTCTTATCATCGGCTGTTATTTCCTATTTCCAGAGGACGCATCCTTTCCAGGTGCATCCGCACTTCCACCGGTAATAGGAGCTGCATTGATCATCTGGAGCGGCATCGGCCAATCGAAACTTCCCGCTATTAGCCGCCTCCTAACTCTCAAACCAATTGTAGGTATCGGTCTGATCTCTTATAGCCTCTACCTCTGGCATTGGCCGATCTTTGCTTTTCAAAAGCACCTCAGCTACTCGAGTGAATCACAGACAATTCAAATCATCTTATTACTCATCTCTTTGGTCCCAGCTTGGCTATCTTGGAAATTTGTCGAGACTCCATTTAGAAAAAATTTAGTTTTCTACACCCAACGAGGGATTGTTCAATTTGCCGGAGCAACAGCGATGCTTCTCGTCAGCTTTGGAGGATTAGCGTGGCAGACGGCGGGTTATTTTTGGCGTTTTGACGCAAATGAAATGAGCTATATCCGAACAGCTCGAGAAACTATAGGACTGAAGATTTTAGACGATCTGAATCTTAACCTCAAGGAGGTTGGAACGAAAAGAATTGGTAACAGGAAGGATATCGATTTTGCCCTATGGGGCGATTCCCACGCAATGTCGCTTTCACATACCTTTGATCTCCAAGCTGAAAAATTAGGCCTCGGAGGTATTTCTCTTTTGCATAGTGGGTGGCCTCCTCTAATCAACGTCGAAAGAAATGATCGCGGAGTCCTTCCCTCAGATTCAATTGCACTCACTTTAACCAAGTTGAAACCAAAAGTTGTTTTCATGGTGATGAGAGGCGTAGCTTATACAAAAGGAAAATCCGATTTTGAGGTTAAAGTTAAAAAAACAGAAACTAGATTTGGATCCCTTATAAAGCATAAATCGTTAAAATCTTTTGACAAAGAAAATGCGTTTCGGTCATACGAGACATCCCTAGCCGAGACAATCACTGAATTAACAACTTCAGGAACAAAGGTTTTTTTAATTCAAGATTGGCCTGAACTTCCATTTAGCATTACTAATATCGTTGAATGGAAAACAAAACTCCTTCTCAGACAGAAGCATGAGACAGACCCCTCTAAATTTATTGTCACACGCGAAGACTATCTTGAAAGACAAGGAACAATTACCCAGATATCCAAAGACGTAGCTAGCAAAATCCCAAATGCACATTTCTTAACGACTGATTCTGTGATTTTTAGAGATGGGAAAGATTTCAAGCCATTCAATGACGACGGAGTGTTCTATTACGACGATGACCACCTAAATGATTTTGGGGCAAATCATTTGTTGGGAGACTTAATCGAGAAATGGCTTCAGGATGAAGTCCAAAATAAATAACAGCCGAAAACGAATTCTGCACATCTAATCAAAAATCTTTTTATACTAACACCTTCTCTTACACTTTAACTCTCATCTCTCTATGGATGGTTTGCATATGTTCTTCCGGTTTCAAGAAACATGCTTAGACGGATGAGCAATTCCCAATTCATTGTTAGGGAAACGGGGTTCATTGAGAGTTGGTTCGGCTCAGCTCTTCTCTCGAAAGGTGCGGGGACTGCCGATTCACCCCTCCCCTTTCCTGATTCGGGGATAGGGCTTATGTAGATTAGGAACCGGCCATAGGGAGCTCGGATTTTCACCCCCTTCATCTTCTCTTTGGTCTAAAGATTCATTTAAAGCACTGTAGCCAAAACGATTTTAGGAAAATCAAAATGGTTGATTTCACTGGAGAGCAAGTTGCACCAATCGCTTGATGCCGGTGTCAGCCTTTTCACTCAGAGGGTGAAGATGCTTGGCTTTGTAGAACCATGAGAGGGCTGATCCCAGGTTGCCTCGCTCTTCATGTTTGTTCGCATTATTAAGAGCGATGGTGAAGTCAGCCACTTTTGGCGCCAGCTTGGTCATGACCTGGTTCAAATCCGGATCGTCCGGAAAGCGTTCGTGAACTTCCGAGAGCTCTTCCCACGCCGCGTAGTTTTGACCAATGTTACTCATCTTTTCAGCACCTTTGACTGCCGTTTCAATGGCAGTGATGTTCTCCATGATTTGGCGGAATTTGGCAGTACGATCTTCATCGCCATCAATGCTGGGCCCAAATTCAAAGCGGCGGCGGAAGACTTCACGGTAATTTTTCTCGGCGAAGAGGCGATCGAAGTCGTTGCGGATTTGAATGAGGGAACCGCCTGCATCTACGAGGCGATCAAATTCTACTAGCTTGGGATTTTGTGGCCAGATTTCCATTGCGCTTCGAATTGCACCTTGTGCTTTTTCCATGTCCTTGGCCGCTAGGTGATTTTTGGCCATCATGATTTGCATATCACTGGCGCGGGTGAAAGCTGCGACGGCAGCCTGGGCTTTGGTCGCATCAAAATCATCAGCCTTTCCTTTGAGTTCGTTGATCTGTTCGGTGGCTTTTGCATAGTCCTTTGAGTCGATGGCATTGAGAAGCACATTAGAGCCTCGAACAAATTCAAGAACCTTACGCTTCTTATCTCGCTCGAGGGTGTTGACGGAAGGCATAAATTCGCCGACGAGATACGCCTCAGCAAGGCGTTTAGATGCGGATTCAAGTTCGCCACGCGCTACGAGAAACTCGAAAACCTCGACGCCTTTGTCGACATCGCGAATCGCTTCGTGGGACAACGAGTCGAGAGTCGAGACAGTCGGGCTGACACCGAGGCTTTCGCTGAAGACCTTGTTGATGTCGGAGTCCTGATCGATATAAAGAGTGCCATCTCCCTCCTTCCAAATTTGGTTGTAGAAACGAGAAGCCATGATGACGTGTTTGAAGCGACGCTGGACAAAGAACTGTACCATGAGTGCTTGATATTGAACCTTGGAGAGTTCGGTTTTGACTTTTTGCTCAAGCTCGCGCGTCTTTTTCTGAGCTTCAATTTCGGAAATCCGGCGAACGTGCTCGGCGTATGCAAGCGATTGGGCTCCTCGACCAACCTGCTGGGCTGGTTGGGTTTGTTCTTTATTCTCGCCTTCAGCGGGGCGCGTATTCCCAACGTTGGGATCTTGCTCGGTGCGGGCTTTCCAGTCGGCATCAAGAATGGCCTTTTTCTTCTCACGCTCCATGCGGGCTAGAAGCTCCTTGGATCGGTTATCGGCCTTCCGAGAAAGGATCGCAGTGTAGATGGCGTTACTCAGGGAGTCGCAAAGCTTGGCATCGCCAGGGTAGGTTGACGCTTTCGGAAGCAGGGCTACGGCATCAAGGAAGACGGGGCCTCCTTTGTGGTGGGGCGAGAGGAGGTTGAGGATTTCGTCGATGTTTTCGCGGTATTCCTGTGCTGCGAGGGTCGCTTCCTCAGGCTCGTTGAGATATTTTTCAAATCGAGCGGCTACGAGGCGATTGTTACTGGCCGCCCAAGTTTTTCCATTCCAAGAGATGGTGTCATTGGTGGGATCAAAGAAGCCGACCTCATTCCCGAGAAGTCCGCCATTCGCGTTGTTGCCCCCGCCCGAAGATTCGTTGGGATTTGAGCGAACAACAGTATCGGTTGGAGTCGAATTTTGATTATTGGTGGGAGCAGGGGGAGTGAAGACTTGACCGAGAGCGGGGAGGGCAAGCGCCAGAGTGAGTAGGATGATTTTCATAACTTTGGTTGCTACCGATTAGAGTCTAGAGCTGTTTTACGTCTTCCGCAACTGCGAGACCAACGGTATTAAACTGGATGAGGAAAGTGTATCTGGCTTGTTGGTTGAGGTTTCCGTTTTTGAAGCCCTCGGGGATCATGATGGGAAGAAACTTTGGGTTAGTTTCTTCGCCAAGCTGGATTGTGATGATTTGACCGTTTGATTCGATGTTACGGTCGATGAGCTTGCCGGTGACCTGATAGCGATTGCCTGAAAGGCTTCGGCTGTTGCTGAGCGCTTGTTCGATATCTAATTCAGGAGCATCAAAACCAGATGGCTCCCTGTTAAGGAACCAGTAACCTCCTCCGAGTATAAGGATGAAAACGATAGCCCCGATAATGAGGGCTCCGGTATTAACACCTGAGCTAGCGCGACGAGCCATGATTGAAAATTGATTTTGAGGTTAGTGTTCCCATTGCGGGCGACTGGTGCCGACCCATGAGGCGGCGAGGCCAACCATAATATGGATTAGGAGGATGAAAAAGCAGATGTTTGTCGGGGACAGCTCTGTTTCGCTGATTGCGGTAAGAGCTGATTTATAGTCTCCCGAGAGGGAAGCAACACTTCCTGACCAAGCCCAATAGGCAGAGATGAAGGGGCGGGTAAGGGGTTCGATATTTTCCGGTAGTGCCAAAACAGCGCCCGAGAGAGGAAGTTGGAAGCCGACCAGATAGACTGAAAGAAGGGAGGCCTTTTCAGCAGTCCGCATCAAGCTGGAAATCCCAAGGCAGATCGAGGTCATGGCGGCATTGACTAAAACGAGAAAAATAGCGTGATCCACAAAACTACCTTTAAATGACCAAAATAGCTCCACAAACCCAGCCATCCATAAGGATTGAACAAGCACGAGCCCTGACAAGAAGATCACTTTGCTCATCAAATAAGCGATCGGACTCACCCCGCCAAATTTTTCTTTTTCCAGAATTTGGCGTTCTCCGGCGATTTCTCGTGCCGCGTTGTTAGATCCCATCAGGGAAAGTAAAACGACCTGAAACATAATAATTCCAGAGACTGCGGAGCCCACTTTAAGGCGATCCGCCTGCACGTTGGCCTGTTCTTGATATTGTTCCTGGAGGCTACTGCCAGCACCATTGGTGAACTTTCGCATGTTTTCATTGGCCCTCGGCGAAAAGAGAACCACGAGGATGGGAAAGCAAATCAGGATGGCGAGTTGGAGAAGGACTTGCCCCCGGTCGCGGAAGAAAATTCGCATTCGTCGACCCAAGAGGGTCGTAAACTGGCTGAGAAGACCCGGAGCACGAATTCCATCTTCGCGAGCGATGGCTGCGTCTTCTCCATCCGGATTTTCAAATTCTTGCGCAGGGAGCTCGAGTTGCCCTTGATTGACGAGATTCTGGCGATTGCGCTCAAGTTTAGCGTAGTAAGTCGGAGAGTGCTTGAGCCATGAGCTTCTCCACTTTTCCGAGGCTTGTTTTGCTAGCTGGGGGTAGACGAGTTCGGTGTTATCAACTGAAAAATAGTGAGTGAGCTGTTCCGGAGTTCCGTGGTAAGCGACCCGGCCTTCGTGGAGGACCAAGATGGAATCGTAAAGCTCGAGGTGGGCAAGTGAGTGGGTCACGGAAAGCACAATCCGGCCCTCGCGGCGGGAGATGTTGTGAAGGAGATGAACGATTTCCCGCTCGGAACGGGGATCAAGCCCACTGGTGACCTCGTCGCAAAGAAGGAGTTTGGGGTGGGAAACCAGTTCCATGGCGAGTCCAAGACGGCGTTTTTGACCACCGGAGAGAACGCTGACGGGGCGGTCCGCGATTGGAGCTAGGCCGGTTTCCTCGAGAACTTTGTCAATTCGTTCGTCAAGGTCGCTGGATCCCTTGGTTTTAACGCGTAGTCGCGTCGCAGCTTCAACGGATTCGTCAACGCTGAGTTGATCGTAAGCGATGGAAAACTGGGGGACATAACCGATTTCATAGGGTTCAAGATCCCCGTCTTCGGACAAATTACGACCATTCCACCAAAGAGAGCCGTCGGATTCCGGGTTGAGCCCAGCGATGGTCTTGAGCAGCGTCGTTTTGCCGCAGCCGGAGGGACCCACTATGGCCATAAAGTGGCCCCGGGGTATTTTCAGGTTGGCGCGGTCTACGAGATTTATGGGCTCACCATCTTTTTGGATGGTGAAGCAAACGTCTTTCAGTTCGAGCACTGGCTTCGTTGGGTTTGACCGAGAGTTCCTAAATTCGGGATTGTGACTGTCGGATGTCGGGGAATCTGTCGAAAATCACGGAAGAATAAAAGTCAGAAAAACGCCGTCTTTTCTCGGTCTGGGAAAGAAGTGAAAAGGTTCGGTGTTGCTCATCTCTTCAATTTCGTCATACTCAGCAGCGAGCGGCCGCTCACTAACCTTTTATCAACTCCGTGGACCTTACTGAAATTCGCAAAATCATGAAACTTATGGACGAGCATGGCTTGTCTCAGTTCCAGTATGAAAAGGAAGACTTCAATCTTAAGCTCAAGAAGGGTACCGACATAGAAGAAATCCAAAAGCTAATCGCCTCGGTGCCATCTGGCGGCGGTCAGGTGGCTGCTCCGGTTCCGGTTGCAGCCCCAGCAGTCGCCTCAGCGCCTGATGGAGGGGCTCCGGAAAGCCCCTCAGGTGAAGCGATTTCTTCTCCAATGGTTGGAACTTTTTATCGTAGGCCCTCTCCGGATGAGCCAGATTTCGTGAATGTCGGAGATACGATAAGTGAAGGCCAAACCCTTTGTATCATCGAGGCCATGAAGGTCATGAATGAGATCAAGGCCGAGCGCTCGGGAACAATCATTCAGATTTGTGTGGACGACGGCACTCCCGTTCAGTTCGGAGACGACCTTTTCCGGGTTCAATAAAAATCCCCTAGATATTCTACCATGTTTAAGCGCGTCCTCGTCGCCAATCGTGGCGAAATCGCCCTCCGCATCATTCGGGCCTGTCGTGAATTAGGGGTTGAATCTGTCGCGGTGTATTCCGAGGCGGATATTGATTCAATGCACGTTCAGCTTGCTGATGATTCGGTGTGTATCGGGCCTGGTCCCAGCAAAGAAAGCTATTTGAAGCCCGACCGCATCATTGCGGCAGCTGAGATCACTGGAGCGGATTCGATTCATCCTGGATATGGATTTCTCTCGGAAAATGCTCGGTTCGCTGAGATTTGCGAAAGCTGCAATATTACTTTCATCGGTCCCTCAGCGGAAGTCATTCGGACAATGGGTGATAAGAACACGGCTCGCGCCACGGCGACTGCCAATGGAGTTCCTGTGACTCCCGGCTCAGACGGCATTGTAGCTGACGCAGTTGAGGGACTTAAGGTTGCTAAGGAGGTTGGATTTCCTGTCATGATTAAGGCGACGGCTGGTGGTGGAGGTCGCGGGATGCGTCCAGCAATGAGTGAGGATGAGTTTAAGTCTCAGTTTCAAGCGGCCTCCAAAGAGGCCGAAGCCTGCTTTAATAACGGAGATTGCTACATTGAAAAGTTGGTTCTTGAGCCCCACCACATTGAGTTTCAGGTCCTTGCTGATGATCATGGGAATTACTTTCATCTCGGGGAGCGAGACTGCTCGATGCAGAGACGTAACCAGAAAATTATCGAGGAATGTCCCAGTCCGTTGATTTCGCACGAAATGCGGGAGCGGATGGGCGAAGCTTCGGTGCGCTTGATAGAATCAATCAGCTACCGGAATGCTGGAACGATCGAGTATTTGGTCAATGCTGATGCTACCGATTTTTATTTTATGGAGATGAACACGCGGATCCAGGTTGAGCACCCGGTGACGGAGGAGGTAATGGGCTGCGAGCTCATCAAAGAACAAATTCGCATCGCGTCTGGCGAACCGGTCTCTAGTCATGTCTTAGGAGTAGAGCCGCGTGGTCATTCCATCGAGTGCCGTATCAATGCGGAAGATCCTTATAATAATTTTACGCCAAGTCCTGGAACCATTGATTTATGGTATGCTCCGGGTGGGAAAGGGGTGCGAGTTGATTCGCACGTTTATTCCGGTTACACGGTGCCTCCCCATTATGATTCAATGATCGCGAAGCTCATCGTTACGGCATCAAGTCGTGAGGTGGCGATTGCTCGAATGAAGCGCGCACTCTCGGAGTTTACGATCCGTGGCATTAAGACCACTATTCCATTCCAGCAGGAGATCATCGATCACCCCGATTTTATTGCCGGGAAATACGACATTGCTTGGGTCGCTAAATATCTTAATGAAAAGAAAGGGGAGTGAGATCAGCTCTTAAAAATGCAGTCCTTTATGGGATTTGCGATCTCGGCTACGTGACGAGCGAAAAAGCGGAAGATGTTTCGCGTGCTTTGCTGGCTGGTGGCGTTGGAATTTTACAGCTTCGCGCAAAAGGTCATGACCCCAGTTCACTTCGGGATCTCGCGCTGAGATTGCGAATTCTTTGTGATGAATTTAAAATTCCGTTGGTGATTAATGATCATCTAGAGCTCGCGCTCGAGTGCGGAGCGCATGGACTTCATTTAGGGCAAGAGGATGGTTCCCTTCAGGAAGCGAGAGAGCGAATCGGGCCAGAGATGCTACTAGGAAGGTCTACCCACTCTTTGAGTCAAGCGCGCCAGGCCTTAGCGGACAGCGCGGACTACATTGGGTTTGGCCCCCTTTTCCCTACCCCGACCAAAAAAGGTCGTCCCGGAATTGGACTTGGTAAGATCCGCGCCATGCAGAAGGAGGTAGGTTTACAAATCCCGGCATTTTGTATTGGTGGAATTAAGCCTGGCAATTTAGCGGAAGTGAAACAGGCCGGTGCCCGGCGCGTTGTAATAGTTTCTCATTTATTGTCATCGCCTGTCCCGAAGGAGGAGGCCCAAAAACTTTTATCCCAATTCTTATGAAAATACTCGTCGGCGGTTCGGTCGCCATTGATAATGTCAAAACCCCTGTTGCAAATGAAACCAATCTGCTTGGGGGCTCCGCTAGTTATGCCTCGCTGGCTGCAGCAAAACTTGCCTCTCCAGTGCATCTGTTAGGTATCATCGGCAACGATTTCCCGCAGGAGCATCTTGAGATGTTGAGTGAACAGGGAGTCGATTTGTCCGGCCTAGAGCGCTCGGAGCAGGCCTCGTTTACTTGGACCGGTGAGTATCACGAAAATATGAACGAGCGGACGACTCATGATGTCGCCATTAATGTTTTGGAGCACTGGAAGGTTTCAGTTCCTTCCGAGCTTGCCGATGCCCCATTTGTCGTTTTGGCTAACATGGCCCCCATCAACCAGCTTCAGATGCTGGAGCAATGTAATGCGCAGAAAAAGTTTGTGGTCGCTGACACGATGGATCTTTGGATCACCGTGGCTAATGAAGAGCTACATGATGTGTTAAAACGGATTGATCTTTTGGTCATTAATGAAAGCGAAGCTCGGGAGTTCGCTAACACGAACAATCTTGTTCTTGCGGGAGAAAGATTACTGGAAAAGGGACCTCGTTACGTGGTGGTGAAGCTTGGCGAATTTGGGGCCAAATTATTTGGCCCCGATGGAGCATTTTTTCGCTGTGGAGCGTGGCCACTGCGGGATTTAGCGGATCCGACTGGAGCTGGAGATACCTTTCTTGGCGGCTTGATTGGAACTTTGGCTGCAGAAGGAGCAGTGACACCGACGTTTGATCAACTGAAAACGGCAGTCGTCAACGGGTCAATTCTTGCGTCGTTTACTTGCGAAAATTTCTCAACGAAATCGCTCGAATCGGCCGGCAAAAATGATTTTTTTGCGCGGATTGACCAGTTCAGGCAGATTTCTGCTTGGTAGCCCCTAACGGGACCCTTTCAACTAAAGGGGTTGGCGCTGAAGTATTATTGTTTTACGAAATACAATGATTTTTCTTAAAAACTTCGAAGAATGGCATTGACGTCTGATGCCTTTTGACGGTAACTTCACGTCGGATTGCCTGCGAAAACTTGTCAACGTCATGTTGACGAGACTTCAACTAAAACAGCAAAGAAAACAAAAATGAAAAATACTACTCTTAAAGCAGCTGCAGCTTTTGGGCTTGGAGCCCTCCTCATGGGAAGTGCCGCTGCCCAAGAATCAGTCTCGAAGCCCGTTGGCTATGAGACTCTTGAAATTAACCAACAGTTTAACTACGTTGGTCTTCGCCTCCTCGGAGCTCCTCTCGCTACTAGCACGGTTGCTACAGCTGAGAATGGTGCAATCACTCTCGCTAGTGGGGAAGTCGCTGACGGTTCAGTGATCGTTGAAGTTGTTGACGGAGACGCTGCTGGCGCAGTTGTTGTTGGAACAGTTGCCGCTGGATCCATTTCCGTTCCCGCTGATCTTTTGGACAATCTTGAGGTGGAGAACACTGTGACCGTCCGTGCTCCACAGTCTCTCGCTTCTGTTTTTGGTGCTGATGGAGCTAGCTTGACCGGTTCCGCCGGACAAGGTGGTGCTGATCTTGTTCTTGTCCCAGACGGCTCAGGCGCATTTGACACTTACTGGTATTCTTCTGGTGGTTTCGGTGGCGTGGGTGCAGGTTGGAAGCAAGTTGATCCAGCTACAGGCGAAAGCAGCAATGTTGATGGTGCAGCAGTGACCTTAGTTTACACTGATGGCCTCATCATCCAGAACCGTGGTGCTGACAACTCGGTTGTTGTAAGCGGATCGGTTAAGACGACTGGAACTACTCCAGCTCTTACAACTCAGTTTAACTACTTGAGCACAATCTATCCTGCCGGAGCAACTCTTTCATCAGCCTTTGATGAAGCTGGTAATCCTGGCGTCCTCAGAGCAGGCACTCTCACAGCATCTGCTGGACAGGGTGGTGCTGATCTCGTTTTCATTCCAAGTGGAGCTGACTTCGATATCTACTGGTATTCTTCCGGTGGATTTGGTGGAGCCGGTGCTGGTTGGAAAGTTGTTGATGCCGCAACAGGTGCTAGCAACAACGTCGATTCTACTACAGTTTCTCTTGACTCTGCATCAGGAATCGTTATTCAAAACCGAGGCGATCTTCCACAGGGAGTATCAATTGGAGCTCCAGCATTCTACGCTGATCTCTAAGCCCACATATAATTCACACTAAAATCACTATTATGAAGAAAACAGTAATCGCAACTTTGGCAACCGTAGGGTTGTTCTCGGGAGCAAGTGCATACACCGTCTCGTTCTTGAACGTTGCTGCAGCTGACAACACAGCCGTGCCCGTTCTCGATAACACCGGTGCTCCAATTGCCCTTGGCTCCGGATTCGTCGCAGCTGGAACGTTCGCATCCGTTCCTGGTTCAATCGACGAGGTCCGTTCATTCACTCCATTCGGAGAGGGCAACAGTGCTTTCACGAACAGTATCGGAGTTGGAGGATTCTTTGATGGCAATCGCTCGGCCCCAATTCCTGCAGGAACGACTGACGCACCTGTAGGAGCCGCAGTCTACCTCGTAATGGGTGACGGCTCTGATCTTGCTAGTTCGACTGATTTCGCGGTTTTCGATCCGGGTTTGGTATTTGGAACTGAGAATGCTGTTGGTGCAGGAGCACTCGACATCATCATCACTAGCGATGCATTAACCGCTGACTCACTTGTCTACGGCACAATCGTCACTAACGTTGACACAGGTCTCGGTCTTACCTTCGACGAAGGTATCCAGCTTGGCGAGGGCGCAGTTATCCCTGAGCCGTCAACAAGCCTTCTTGCTGCACTTGCCGGACTCGCTCTGGCAGCACGTCGCCGTCGCTAGACGACTAAGCACGTTCGCAACAATCATTTTATTTTTGTTTTCACGGCTGCTTTCTTCGGAAAGCAGCCGTTTTTATTTTCTCATTTGCCAACTAACTTAGACAGGAACCCTGTGCGCTGATGAAAATTCAAACCTCAAAATTTAAGACAAGTGCGATCAGTTTTGACAGATGCCTTGCGCCGGATTTTCCTGAGTTCGCCTTCATTGGACGATCTAATGTGGGTAAATCCTCCTTGATTAATCTTCTAACAAATAAGGAAGGCCTAGCCAGAATTTCAAAAACTCCTGGCCGGACGAGAGAAATCAACTTTTTCTCTATCAATGACTCTTGGAACCTTGTCGATCTGCCGGGCTATGGCTACGCAAAAGTCTCGAAGTCTCAAAGAGATCAATTCAACGAATTTGTATCAGACTATCTTCTCAATCGGGAAACATTGACTGGGATATTCGTGTTAATCGATTCACGTCACACTCCGCAGAAAATTGATCTAGAGTTTCTCGCTTGGCTCATTGAGGCCCAGTTGCCTTTTGCTCTCATTTTCACAAAGACTGATAAGAGTAAACCTAAACTTGTCCGGAAGAATGTTGGATTATTCTTGGAAAGGATGAAGGAGTTTAGTGAAGGAGATCCGATTTACTTTGAGACCTCGACAACAACTCGAACTGGCCGAAAAGAAGTTCTCAAATTCATCGAAACTGCGATTTCAAAGCAAATCTCGTAAGATTATAGATGCTGGCTTACTTCTTCCAGCGATAAGCAGAATCGTCGACCCTAAAGATGTTGGTGGGGATAGCATCGTTGAGTTGGGGGGTGAAAAACTCGGTCATGGTCTCCGTGCCATCCCTCTGAATCCACCCGATACGTTCTACAAAAGAGGCTTCAAGATTTACCTGCATCAAGAAAGACTTGATGATCTTTTTTACTGAGCGTTGTTTGGGAGAAAATGTTGCATTGTAACGTCCCTTGGCTTCGTTCGTGCTAGTAATCGTAAAGACTTTCAGCATCTCATCGAATGACGCTTCTTTACCCATTCCCAAAGTAAGAAATAGGGGCTTTACCGAACGATCGTCTGGCGAGAGCCGTTCGCCTGTCTTCTTGAGCTCATCGGTCATCAAGACTTGACCACCGTTATAGACAATCGTTTGTCTGACTGGTCTTCCAATCTCCCAGCGGAAAGCTTTTCCCGGAATAAGCCAGAGTTTTCCCATCGTCTTGATATCATCTGTCAAAGCCGGAACTCGCTTGGTTTGACGGAAGGTTGCCACAACGGATTTATGAGCTGCTTGTTTCTTAAGTGCTTGTCTAAGTGGAGCCGCCTCGTCGGCAAAAATCCGGAGCGAGAGGAAGAGTAAGATGATACAAAATCGAACCATGGTTTTATCATCTATTTTTTTAGGATATTCTCAATCTAGGAAGTCGATATTTCTTAAAGAGCAGTCAATATCCGCGCGTGCGCCGCTCGATCCAGACCTATCTGATTTTTGGAATTGTCCTTATAATTTCTATAAGCGGGTTGAATCGTTTGAGTTTTGCAACTGATGTCCTTGAAATTTTGCCTGATGGAATTCCCGAGGTAGAAGCTTTACAGGTTTTTCGGGAATACTTTGATGATGATCACCGGGTGATTCTTCTCCTAAAACATGACGACGAAATTTTCGAGGAGGATGTTGCTGAGTTGGCTGATCATCTAAAGAAGAGCCTTCCGGAAGCTCGAATTCAGTATCGGACTCGCTTTGACGACGACCCAAAGAGTTTCGCCAAAAGTCTCGCAAGGCTTTGGGCGGACTCAGACCCAATCGAAGTTCAGAAATTTACAGATAGATTGAGGGAGCCAACTCAAATTCAGGCCCTATTAGCAGAGTCCAAAGACAAGGTGGCTCTATCCCTAGATCAGGGCGAAGCAACAATGGCCGCTTATGATCCTTTGGGTTTTTTGAATCACCCAACGATGGATCAACTACAAGGCAACAGCTTCGATTATCAAAGCGAAGATGGTCGGTTTTGGTTGGTCATGATTGCAAATACGGATCTCGGCCTAGAATATCGAGAACATGCGAAGTGGGTGAATCAAATCCGTGAGTCCGCCAACAATTGGGAATCCGAAGGATTCACCTACACGTTGACGGGTGGCCCGGTTTTTAGTGCTGAAATAGGTTCGGGAATGGAAAAAGATATGTCGGGGACCATAACTATTACTTCAATTATTGTTGGCATTTTGTTCCTTTTGACTCAGCGAAGTTTTGTCCAGTTGTTGGTTTTGGGAGCGATCCTCGGACTAGTTTTTCTAATTACTCTTGGCTTAGCTGGCTGGATTTATGGGACCTTAAATCTGGTGAGTGTTGGATTTGCCGCGATTCTGCTTGGATTGGTGATTGATTACGGCGTGGTCATTGCTCGTGAGTCGTCAGCGGGGCAGTCCCCCGCATCCTTGCGGCATCAGATGGCTCCGGGGATTCTTTGGGCGGCTTTAACCACTGCGGTTGTTTTTGGAATCCTCATGTTGAGCACCTTTAAAGGGGTTCAACAATTGGGTGGAGTGGTACTTATGGGGCTGGTGGTGGGAGCAGTGATCTGTTTGTGGTTGATGCCACTGGCTCTCCAAAGATTTCCTAGAAAACAGCCTTGTCAGTTACTCAGGCCTCCATTTCCAGGGGTGAAATTAGCATTGGCATTTCTCTTCATATTACTGATTGGGTCAATCGGTGTGTTTGTGTCTCTCGGACAGCCTGAAATCGAGTTTGACGTATCAATGGTTGAGCCCGAGGTGAGCGAAGCTGCGCAGACATTGGAAATTATGCAAAATCAATTCCCCGCCTTTTCGAGGCGGAATTTGTCATTGGTGGCAAAGGGAGAAACAGTGGATAAAGTACGGAGTTCTCTTAAGGTTGCGGAAGCAAAAATTGAGAAATTTAAGGAATCGGGGTTGATTACAAGATCCGAGTGGCCCGTTGAGGTTTTGCCGAACCGTGAGGCACGTGACATCAACGCTGAAGTGTGGAACGAGATTTCGCAGAACTCTCAAACTATTCTTGCTGAGATGGAGAGAGCGGGGTTCAACGAAAAAGGAAGAGCCTTGGATTCGTTAGTGCTAAAGAATTTTGCGGATATTCCTGATGAACTTGATCCCTTTGCCCGAACGTTTTACCACGAGGATGGTTTTTTCTCGGGTCGTATTCAGTTGAAGGAAATTGTGACTGCTGAAACTGCCAAGGAATTACAGGCTTTAAATACAGATGATGTGACGGTTTCTGGTTGGGAGATGTTACGATTACTTCTTTTGAAGCGAGTCAAAGATGATCTATACCTTCTTTTTATTCCGGCAACTTTGGTCCTTTTAGTGGCGCTGATCTTGGTTTTCCGGTCGTGGAAGGACGCAGTTTTAACTGCAGGTGTTCTTGTGACTGTGCTGCTATTGGTAAATGCCTTGGTCGTAGTAGCAGGGAAGCCATGGAACTTCCTGAGTAGCATGGCGATTCCCCTGATTGTGGGAACTGGAATTGATTATAGCATCCACCTGATTTTTGCTTTGAGAAGGAGTGGTGGAGACTTAGCCAAGGTCTGGAATGGAGTTGGAAAAGGAATCTTTTTCTGTGGGCTCTCGACTGTAGTGGGGTTCGGTTCGCTTTGTTTTGCTTCTAATGAAACTCTTCAATCAATGGGACTCTTCTGTGGAATCGGGGTCTTGCTAACCATGACTCTCAGCGTAATCGTAGTGCCAACCCTCTGGGTTTGGGGGCACCGCGATCGCTAGGGATTATCTTCGTCTTTTACAGAAGATTGTGCCGGCTAATTAAAAAGCGTTTACCACAAGGCGGAAGTAGATTTTATCACGATTGGAATTAGGGATATCGCTGAGTAAATTCACCGTGAATGTCCCATCTTGATTTTCGATCGCTGCGCCATCTGGACTTAGGTCTCCGGCAGGTAGCCAATTCACTAAATCTGTGGATTTTTCGACCTGATAGCGGACTTGACCACCGACGATACGCTGACGATGGCTGAAGCCAATCAAATCTCCATTTCTGATCAAAGCTGGAGTTACATTGGGATTTAGGTCGCGACCCAAGGCATAGGCCATGAGGTTTGTAAGCCCTGAATTTTCATACTCGGCATTTGGATCGGCGAGCCCATTCGTGGACATCCATGTCGTAAAGTCGGCATCAGATCCAATAAGCATGGTGTAATCAAAACTAACTTCAAGGGACTGTTCTATTTCCGTTGAGGCAAAGACACCACCGGTGCTGAAGGTCGTACCTTCCTGCAGGATGATCTGGTTAATCTGCGTGGGGCTTCCATCCTTCAACCAGTAGAAATTGAGAAGGTTGCCTTTGCGTTCCAGTCGAATCACTGCCAGATCTGAATCAAGTGCAGGCACGCTGGTCATCGTTTCAGACGTGCCAGAAGGATTTACGCGAATGGAGGCGATGCTGTCTCCGTCTTTAAATCCGATACCATAGCGAAAAGCGCTCTCTCCTTGTTGAGCTTCGACAAGTAAGCCGGCGTAGAATTCTCCGAATTGCACTTTCTCGAGTTTTATCTCGGTCTCGAGAGCCCAATCGCCTTCGGGAAGCTGTCGTTTAACCCATGGGTGAAGGACGTCATCAAGGCTCGGAGCACCGTTGCCGGATGGGTTAGCGGCGATGTCAACTCGCGCCCCAAAGACGAGATCGCTGCTACCTGAGCTTGAGTTGTGCACTTCGGCAGCAAACACGTTTGTTCCGCTAACAATCGCAGAAGAGACGTCGAGAACTAGAACGTCTTCGGCAACCACATCTTCCTGGCTGGAAGGTAGGCCAGTGGCAGGAGTTTTAGAGGTAATTTCTCCGGCAGGAAGGCGAACAGATCCCAGAACTTGGCCATTAAGATAGTAGCGGACTCCATCATCGACAATATGGTCGATGTAAAGTTTGGCTCCAATCGGGTCGCCAGTGAACTCAAACTTATTTCTGAAGTAGTAAGTGATCAGATTATTGCTTCGGTCGCGCCTTAGGGTTCCGGTCTGCATGCCAGGACCGGGAAGGCCGTCTTCATTAAAGCCTAGGAATCCGGGGCCGGAGCTCCAACTGGAATCATCAAAGTTTGCTTGGGCAAAGGTCCCTGTAAGTTCCTCGTTGGAATCATCATATTTCCAGGTTGCTCCGAAATCGATGTAGTTCACTGCGGGGGGCAGGTCTGGCTCGGGAAGTCCCAAGGGAACTTCGCTGACTGGGATTTTAATTGTTAAGCGACCTTCGTGGTCCTGCAGGGAATAGTGGGCCCCGTTTGACGAGTTATCATGTTTGGGCGCATTAGAACTGGTCCAGAAGTTCCCGAGTATAGGGTCTCCAAAGTTTGAGAAACCCTTATCAAGATGCACGGAGACGGCTGCCGATTTGGTTGCTAAATTCCCGCTACCATCGCTGGCTTCCGCCGTGAAGATATAGAAACCTGGTTGGGAAAAACTTGCAGTCAGATTACTTCCATCAATCGCGAAGTTAACGCCAGTATCAGGGAGCACGGTCCAATTGATTGTGACTGTTCCTCCCTCTGGATCAAAAGTTCCTGTGGTGTCCAGCGTGATGGTTTCCTCTAGATCGATTCTTCGTGAGTTTGGAGATGAGTCTAGAGTAATTACGGGAGGTGCATTGCCGGTTTTGGTGATGGTAAATTGAGTTTGTTCGACAATGTTTCCCTCGTGATCGACTCCCTCGATTGTCAGACTGTTGCTACCCTGTTGAAGAACGACACCAGCAAGTTCCCAAGCAGTTGTGCTGGTCCACGAAAATGAGGTTTCATCCTGACCGACGGCCCGAATAAAAAAGGCGGTTGGAGGTGAAGTTCCTTCTAAGGTGATGACATCTTCTGAGGTTGGAGCCCGCGGAGTTGTGATGGCAAAGGAGGTATTAGCGACATTTGAAGTGATAAAGTTCCGTGCGATACCTTCTCTTCTGTTGAACCAGTTCGTATAGTGGGATTTTGTCATGTTGATGCCTGACCCTGAAACCGCGGCGGTTTCCGCATCCATCCAGGCAAGGGTCCTAGCAGAGCCTTTGGTGTGCTCGTTCAGCAATTTGGTCATGTAGTAATTCATTCGGCGGCGAATGAAGGGGCGGTTAAAATACGTATTAACCCCTCTTCTTCCTCCGAGGATGGCTTGGTTATTCCGATCGAAGACCCGGTCTCCATCCCAATGCAGGAGCATCCATCCATCTCCGTCTTTTGGTCGATAAAAGTAGGCGTTCTTGCCTCGGTCTACGGTAATAGTATCCCAGTCCGCATCGTATCCCCGAACAACCGCGTTTAGAGCTAACATGTCGGGGTTGGTAATCCGATTTAGAGTTGCTTCATCTGTCTTGTTTTCATCAAGCATACGTGTGAGCTCGATAAAGCTACCATAGTCGTAGTCCGACTCCCGGCTACGCATTAGCCATTCGCTGTGATAGGCGATTGGGTTTCCGCTATCTTTGTAGGCCCAGTCGGCGTTTCGGCTCTGTCGTGCATCTCCATTATCACTGGTGAAGCGCCATTCGTCGTCGATTCGAAGTAGGGTGCCTTTACTGCCGTTCTTGAAATTACGCTTTAGGAAATCATTTGAGATGGGTTCGTGACTTTCACGGAGGTTGAATCGGCCGTTATTAATAACGGTGTGAGTGTATTCCATCTCATTTACCGGGTGCCCAAGTTGGTAGAGAAAATAGCGAGCGATACGATCGTCGTAAAAGCGCGGGGTGCCGCTCCCCTGGGGTGTTCCTGAGGCGTCAATGACGCTACGCCGCCTCCCTCGGAAGAGGCGGTCTCCAGGAAGTTTCCATTTCCCATGGTCAATATTGGCGTCAGTCGCTCGGGTGAAAGGGCTGCCGCTTTTCCGAATTTCAGCGTTGTAGTAAATCTCGCTTTCGTTCGCGATAAAAGTCGCATTAAAGAATTGGTTAGAAGGACGCGGGAAATTGTAGTCGAAAGTCGGCCCTCCACCAATATTGGAGTTTAGAGCTTGGCGATCGTAGTTTGAGACGATGAACCTTTCCTGCAGAAGGACGTTAGGCATCTCACGGCTGTCTACGATCCACATCGCAGGACGATCAGCACCAAATTTAGGTTGGGTAGTGGTTGTAGCGCCGG
>Ga0228615_1000540_pt1 | contig 20124 bp, 36 predicted proteins | sample 16DmetaG_FD_190530 | JGI IMG/M metagenome (GOLD analysis project Ga0228615, IMG submission 190530) | Seawater microbial communities from Monterey Bay, California, United States - 16D | ecosystem: Environmental > Aquatic > Marine > Coastal | place: USA: California | collected 2016-10-17
ATATTCTTCTCTATCTCTTTTCCACCAATCTGTATTATTTACATAATGATTAGTAATATATACTATTTTTTGTAATGCTTCTTTATCATTCATATTATTTTAAATCTTCATGAGTTTTTGGAGAGAATAGTTCACTTCTCATATACTTTACTATCTTTACAGTCATTTCATCGAATAAATCAAAGTAAGCATCGTTAGTTTCTGTGAAGTCATTATGTTCTTCAAGTTCATACTCTAGCTCGTTAGCTAGTTTTTCGTATAGTGAGTCAACTACTCTCCAAGTAATTTTAAGTTTTTCTTCGTTAGTTAGTTTCATATTTTAGTGATAAGCTGGACAAGCATTGTAATTATGTACGTGACTTACAAGTTTACCGTTAAATTTCTTTTTAACACCTGTTTTATGAGCTGTTTGCATAGTTGAACATGATGTAGCTAAGGCTAGAATAACTATCATTACAATTCCTGTTAATGATGTTATAGCTGTTTTTTCTGATTTATTCATATTTATTTTATTTTATTTGATTATATTATCTATTAGTATTCGTATTTTGTTTGTATTATTTACACTGCTTGTTGTAGAAGTCAAGTATAAAACCATGAGTTTCGTCTAGTGTTTCAAAGTAAAACTCTGCATATTCACTATTAATTTTATTATTTTCTATATCTTGTATAATCCACTCTTTCATGTCTTCTATATTATTCATAGCATAAACTAGTTGAGTTGAGGAATATACTTCAGTTCCATCTTTTTCTACAGGAGAAGTTAGTAAAGAACTAGCTACTCCAAGAGTCATTATTATTTTATTCATTAGTTATTTAATTTAGTTATTAATTCGTGTATTTCATCATAGTTGAAAGTAGAATACACTTTGTCTACTTCTTGTTGTACATAATTGTACGTAAGCTGTTTTGTTTCTACACCATACAGAGATACAATAAGTGAACGAGGTGAGTAACCATAAGGACTACGGTGTTTGTTAAAGATCTGTAACTTGCCACCTTCATTATTAGGATATAGTATTATTGTTAAGTTTTCTGTTTGTATATATTTCATATTGTTATTATCTATTTAGTATCGTATTCAGTTTGTAATTTATTTCAACCACTTATTATTATTCACCATTTCATCATGACACCATTGTTTCTCGTTATCACCAAGTTGATAGTATTCCATATCAAATTCTTCAAGAGCTATTTTTTCTATAGTTGTCATATTACTTGATTTAGTAGTTCATACACATCGTCTTGTTGAGATTTACTTAGTGTCATGAAAACACCATTAGCTTCTCCAGGATAATTAAGAACGTGATTTATACATTGTTGAGTGAGTTCAGCTTGATTTACTGTTTTGTTCATTTCGTCAAAAGCTTTTGACCAAGACCAGTTTGAAGGATTATTTATATTATACATAGTTATTATTTTTAAGAGTACATTACGTAGTCACATATTGTTATTAGTATTGTACAGATTAGTATTGCGAAGAATAGTTTTTGTTCTTTATTCATATTATTTATTTTAGTAACCGAGTGAGAAATCGAATCTCACTTCCAACCATTTCGGCTATGTGCTGAGTCATATGTTCGTTATATTTATACTCTCTAAAGTATGACTATCAACTAAGAGTTTAGTTTATTATTTTACTGTTGATAATTCTCTACAGAATTTTGGAACAGTATTACTATTTGTGTAAGATTTGTACTGTTGGAAACATGGCATTTCTTCAAACTTTTGTTGAAATGTTGAGTAAATTTCATCATGATCATAAGTAAATGTTTGATCTTTTGAGTTAGTGAATGTAATTACTGTATTACTTCCGAGTAAAGATTTTCTTATTACAAATCTTTTTGTTGTTAAGTTATTAGTTTTCATATAGTTTATATTTATTTAGTTTAGTTATTATTATTATCTTTTACTTGTCGTATTTAGTTTGTAAAAGTGTATGTTAGTTTATTAGTTTATTTTAGTTGTTAAGTGTATCGCGCACTATCTTAATATCTTACATTATACTTATTAAGAATAGTAATTCATAAGTGATAAATGTTAAAGGTAAGATTACTTCGAGTGATGTTAGTTTATTTATTATAGTCATATGTTATTTATTTATTAGTTACATATATATTATCTAAACAATGTCGTATATAGTTTGTAGTAGTGAAAGCTAAAACAATCTAAACTCGTACGGAAATTCGATGACGCAATATCGTATCGTAAATTCGCATATATGCAAAATATAATTATGAAAACGTACGGAACCCCGCAATTTAAAAATGCAAAAGGTTTTAAAAACAAAATATTATTGTGGTAGGGCAGCACATAACTTATATATATCTAAAACAGTGTGACATTAGCCTGTTAGAGCTACCTAATAAGGGGCATTTGTCACCCTTGCTTTAAGTAAATCTATTTATTTACGTGTAATAAAGTATAATTAGGTGAAAAACCAAAGAAATTAACAAAAAAATCAAGTATATGCCGATAATAACGTCTTATCCTTTTAAAAATGCTCCATTAGATTCAGGTGATGAGATAATAATATCCGACTCTCAGAGTAATGATCCAAGGTTTAAGACTAAAACAACTAATTTAAAAGCAATAGGTAGTTTTTCTAGTGATTCTTTTGATTTTACTCAAGGTGTGCCTTCTGCTACATGGGTTATTGAACATGATTTAGATAAGTTTCCTTCAGTAACAGTGGTAAATGAGTCAAAAGAGGTAATGATAGGTAATATACAATACATAGACAAAGATAATATAACAATAACGTTCAGTGCACCATTTTCAGGGTATGCATACTTAAACTAATACAATGGCGATAAATTTTTTAGACAATATTCAGTTAAACCAGAATCAATTACTGGGAGCTAGATTAGAAAACGTAACATCGGATCCTTCTACTGGAACTGCTAATGCTGGTGATATAATATTTAACAGCACATCCAATAAATTAAAATACTTTAATGGGACTGGTTGGATAAGTCTACCAGATGGCACAGGCATCGGTGGTAGTGGTACGGTTGGATCAATACCTGTATTTAACGGTACAACTGAGATTACAGATTCTCAACTAGAAACTACTGGTAGTGGTAGTACACAAAATTTCATTTTTAATACTGGTGGATTTGTAGCACTAAAAGGAGAGCTTAGAGTTGATCAAGGAGGTATTTACGATTCAAATAATAGTATAGGAACTTCTGGCCAATTACTTTCTTCTACTGGAACACAAATTGCTTGGATTAACGCTCCGGTTAGTTATACTAAGTGGATAGCAAATGGAGCAGCATCTTCAACTCAAGATGTTAATGATGGAGACGCTTACGAACTAGATGAATCTACTGTAAGACCAGGTATATTTGCAGAACTTGTTACAAAATCAGGTACAACAGTAACACAACCTCTTGGGTTGTTTACAAAGAATATGTCATTGAGTAATCCAGCTGATTATACTACTGATGTATTATTATGGGGCCAAAATATTAATTCTACTGCTTTTAAAGTAAATAAAACGCACATCGATGATATACCAGTCAATGCATGGGGTCAAGCGACGGCTGCTGTTGACATGGGTGATTTTGGTATAATAAAAGTTCTAGACCCAGTGAATGCTCAAGACGCTGCTACTAAAAACTATGTAGATAATGCTATTGTAGGAGGATTTAATGTAAAAGGTGGTTTCAATGCTAACACTGGTGTAACAGCAGTGGCTGGTACAAACTTATATACTAACACAGCTGTAGCAGTTGGTGATTATTACGTAGTAACTGTTGCAGGTAATTTCTTTGGTAACGCTGCTACTCCTTTAACACCTGGTGATTCAGTATTAGCTCAAACAGCTGCTGCTTCAGGAAGTGCAAGTGAAAGTAACTTTGCAGTAATACAGTCTGACACTGATGTAGCTACTCTAACACAAATTGGTATTGGTAATGTTAATGTAAATGGGCCTGGTAATTTAGATGGCTTGAAAGCAAGTTATTCTTCAGGTACAGCTACAGTAGGGGTTGACATAGCAAATAATGCTTCAACTTTCAATGCTATAGGTGAAATGTTATTCTTAGTGTATGACGGTGGTGATACACAGACTAACTTGTCTTTACCTATAGAGTCTCTAGCAACTTATGTCGGCACAGCAAATACTTTTGCAGGAAACAATGGTAGCTCTGGTACCTCACACACGTTTACTCACAACTTAGGAACTTCTGATGTTATTGTTCAATTGTACGACACTAGTACAAAAGAAAATGTATACGCTAATGTAGATAGGACTAGTATTAATACAGTTGTTGTAACAACAGCAAGTAGCATTGCTGCAGGAGCTATAAGAGCTTTAATAACAAAATAACAATAATAAAATAAAATAAAATTAAATTAAATGGCCGTAAATTTTTTAGATGGAATAACTATTGGTGGTGAACTTACTACAACTGGCGGTACTAATAATATAACAACTACCAATGGTTCGAGCAGTTTGTACTTGCTTAACCTAGCAAGAACTACTACATCTTTAACTACTGCAGGCAATGTAGGTATTGGAACCACTGCTCCTGCTGAAAAACTAGAAGTTGCTGGAAAAATTAAAATAACTGGTACTGCAAATTTTATAGATACTACTAGAAATGCTTCATCACAAGCTAACTATATTAGATTCTATGACTCCTCTACTTCGTCAGTTGAAGCTTATCTAGGCTTTACTAGTAACAATAGAGACTTTAAGGTTAATAGTGCTAACGGAAGCGGGACAATAACTTTGCAGGCTGGTGGTAATACAGCTGTAAGAATATCAGACACTGGAAATGTAGGTATCGGAACTACTAGTCCTACAAAAAAACTAGATGTAGATGGATCTGCAAGATTTAGAAATGACACACAGGTAGATAAAGCATTTACAGCTGATACCTATATATGTAGCGCTAATGGCCCTTTCGGCCCTAATCCAGGTATAAACGCAAATGTAGTTATAGCAACTAAATTTAACCAAATTACTTTGACATTTGCTTCTGGTCTTTTAATAGGCTATGTATGTGATGGTGAGGAATGTCCTGAACAACCACCAAACCCAGAATAAATAAATTTTAAAGATAAAAGTAAAAAACACTCACAATGTGTGAATACTATAAATAAGTGCACAAACTAATTAAAATAAAAAATCATGATGAAAAAAGATAATGACGGCGCTTCCAGAAAGTTTGAAAAGAAAACTGCAGGAGGTAAAAGAAGAGCTCTTAAAAGAGCTAAAAAAAGAAAATACGGCGGGGGTGAATCTGGAAAAGCCAAAGAGGCTGCTCAAATATCTAGAGAGTTTAATGAAGGGCAACTTGATATGATGGGTGCTAGTAAGAAAAAACATAAAGGCGTTAAAGATGCTGACACTAAGTATATGCCAGTTATAGACAGAGAAAAAGATGCAATGAAAAAAGGTGCATCAATGTCTAAAAAATACGGTAGTTCTATGAGTGGGCAATCTTATGATGCTAAAGAAGCCTATAACAAAAACCTATCTGCTTCTGCTAGATTACATTATCTAGAAAACAACAGAGCTGATAAAAAAGCTAAAGGAAAAGGACACAGAAGTCCTATAATGAAGCATATGAGAGGGGTTTAATATGAGCTTAAAAACTAACAGGTACGGAGCTAGCCAAAGAAATGGGTTTACTCCTGGTGGAAAGACAAATAGATCAATGACTAATTTAGGTACTAAGACTATTAATAAAGCAGCTAACTCTAACAAGAAGCCACAACACACTGATTCAGGACAAAATTATAGAGATGCAAACAATAGTAAGGTTTCAGGACTTCAAGTTGATGAAGGTAGAACATCTCCTGTTGTAAGAAAATCTCCTGAAAGACCTCACGTTGTAGCTAAGCCTGGTGCTCTTAAAAATCAAGGCGGAATAACTGAAAAGCTTTATTTAGATGGTAAGTCTAAAACCCCTGCCCCTAAGACTAAGAGCAAGGGAAATTACCGAGCTAAATCAGAATTGATAAATGTCCAGTTAAATCCGGTTTTAAATAAATAAATTATGGCTGTACTATACTCTTACCCTATAAAATCAACACCCGCGAATAGAAATGATTTAGTTATAATATCAGATTCAAGAGATGGTAACAAAACTAAGCAAATAGCTGTAGCTAATCTACCAGGTAGTGCTAGTTTTACTGGTATTGGTGGGAGTGGTACAGTTGGTTATATTCCAAAGTTTAGTACAAGTACTGAAGTAGTAGATAGCACAATATATGAACAAGGTTCTAATATAGGTATTGGAACTACTAGTCCTGGTTTTAAGTTAGATGTAGCGGGTAATGCTAGGGCAAGTTATTTTGCTTTAAGATCAAACGAATCTTTACCAGCAGAAGCGTCATTTATCTATAGACCAGAAACAGGCGTTATTGGCTTTGGCACAGCATCAACAGAAAGGATGCGTATTACTTCTGGAGGTTTAGTAGGTATTGGGACAGTTACTCCTAGTGAAAAATTAGAAGTTGCTGGTAAAATAAAAGTAACTGGCACTAATGATTTCATAACAACTGTTAGAAACTCAGCAGGACAGGCTAACTATATTAAATTCTACAACACCGCTACTTCGGCAAATGAAGCTTATATAGGTTTTACTAGTAATAATAAAGATTTAAAGTTTCAAAACCTAGACACAATTGGTACAATTTCTTTACGTACTGGTAGCGCCGTAGCTTTGAGAGTAACAGAGGCTGGTAGAGTAGGTATTGGAACTACTGTCCCTACTGATAAGTTAACCGTAGCTGGTAATATAAAAACAACAGCAGGATTTATTAGCACTGTAAGTTCTGGTTATTCTACCTTGGAACTAGGTGGACCTACTGGTGCTTATATAGATTTAAAAAGCCCATCTACAGATGATTATGATTTAAGAATTATAAGCGGTGGCTCAGGTGGATCGTTTTGGACTGGTGGGTTTGGACACTTGATGACTTTAAGTGATACAGGTAACGTGGGAATTAGCGTTACTAGCCCTGCGGCTAAGTTAGATATAACAGATACAGTTAACCAAACTTCAATACGTGTTACAAATAATGAATACAATAATTATTTAATACAAAAAAGACGTACTGATGATACCCAAAAGCTAGGTATTAAAGAATTTGGAAGCAATGGTGGATTAGCTTTAGTTACCGGAGGTACTGAAAGATTAAACGTGAATAATTTAGGCAATGTAGGTATCGGAACTACTGATCCACAAACACTCTTACATGTTCAAAACGGTAAAATAAGAGTTAATGGAGGTGGAGCAAATCAAATACAGTTGCACAGAAATCCATCAACACAGTCTAATTATATTGAGTATTATGATACAGCAACCACTTCACAAGAAGCTTTTGTTGGTTACACTAGTAATAATAAAGATTTTAAAATTTACAATAGCGGGGCTTCTGGTACTATTTCTTTTTTAACTAGTAGTGGTACAGCTATGAATATAACTAACTCACGTAAAATAGGTATTGGCACAGCTATTCCAGACTCTATACTAACGGTAAAAGCAGATACTGCTAATGTTGGTATACCTGTTATAAAAGCTTCTGTTAATGGATTTGCTAACGGTTACACTCTTATAGGAGATAATTATACTACAGGTGGAAGTCAATTTAATCTTGGAGTTTCTTATAGCGGGTCAAATGGTGTTCTTTCAAGAGGTGTAAAAGTTAGTAGCACAGCTGCTGATGTTTTTTTATCATCTCAAGATCAATATTCCCTGTATTCTCAAGCTTTTGTATTGCAGAATGATGGTTCTTTTAGATTTCTTAATACCTCAACAAGTGCTAATACCCCTGTTGATACAGCTGTTAGCTTAAGTGAAAGAATGCGTATAACTAGAGATGGTAAAGTAGGTGTTGGAACTACTGCTCCAACCGCTAGATTACATATTCAAGATACGTCAGGGTCCACTTCTGAATTTAAAATGTCAGCAGCAAGTAACGTTGCAAATTATGCTTACTTGAAAATGACAGATAACACTGTTAACACTGCTAAACTAACGCTTGGTACTACTTATGGGTATAGTACAGATAAGGATGCAATAACCATGGTTAATGGTAATGTAGGTATTGGAACTACTAATCCTTCTGCATCCGGTCTTGAGGTAGCTAATGGTTCTAGCATTTCTGGTGGACAAACACAAATATATATTACTGGTAGTACAAACGGTAGATCAGTATTAGGTTTAGGAGATGGTGCTAATAAGCTTGTTCAGCATATTATGACAGACCACACTCAAAACATGATGAGTTTTCATACTCAAGCTTCTACAGTTGCTAATAATGAGAGAATGCGTATAACTAGTAGTGGTAATGTTGGTATTGGAACCACTAGTCCAACTAATAAACTTACTGTAGGTACTATTGGTAGTGAAACTAGCATAGCATGTGCTTCTACTGGTTTTGATAGTCTTAAATTAGGAAGTTTAACATTTCCAATTGCCGCTGGATGGTATAGAGTGGCGCAATGGACAGTTGCAGGCGCTAGAGGCGGTGCTCGTGTAGACGTGTGCCTGACAGGAGGTGCCTTCGCACCAGTTACATACTCTATTGATTATTTTAAATCTTACACTCAAACAGGAACAGAGCACACTTTAAAACTAGAACAATATGGTGGGGGAGCTTTTATAAATAAAGCTAGAATTGCGTTTGATGGTGCTAGTACTTTTGTTGAAGTTTATAAAATAGATACTACAACGCAAGGCACGATGCAGACTCAAATTCACTTTAACAGACTTATTGGTGAAAGTGGAGGTTCTCTTCCTTTACTTGGAACTGCGGCTTCAGGTAGTGGTTCAACACTTTTAAAAGAAGTATCTTTTATTCCAAAAGGAACTTCTGTAGAAACTCTAAGAGTAGAAGGTGGGAATTTAAATTTAAAAAACTTACCTACTTCTGCTACTGGTTTATCAGCTGGAGATATTTGGAACAACTCAGGCGTTTTAAATATAATTTCATAAAAAAATTAAATAACCGAACTATCGAGTGATAGTATATAATAACCAACGTTTAACTTAAAACCAAATACAATGACGTTTTTATATACCCGCACTAACACGTGGTCTAGTGCACCACAACCAACAGAAGATACCATTAAGTACTGGAAACATATTTCACAGAAGAAAAACTGGAGAATAGTTCAACTATCTAATGGATTTTTACAAACCGAATATAAATCTATCGACTCAGATGACTGGATCGATGTTACCAGAAGAGAAACAATAGCTGGAGCAGAACAAGCAATAGATGCTTCTATTGAACATTATTCTAAAAAGCTAGAGTTTAACCAAGGGCCTAAAGTAGTTAAAACCTTTAAGTAATATTCAAAACAAATCAAATTAAATCAAATTAAATGCAAGAAATAAAGTTAGTTAAAAATCTGGCTTTTGGCGATACAGCTAGAAGTCAGATATTAACTGGCGTTGAAAAACTTACTAATGCAGTAGGGTCAACGTTAGGTGCAAGTGGTAAGTGTGTTATATTAGAAGACGCTAATGGCATGCCACAAATAACAAAAGATGGAGTAACAGTAGCTAATTCAATCACGTTGCAAGATTCTATAGAAAACATTGGAGCAACACTTATTAAACAAGCAGCTCAACGAACAGTGTCAGATGCTGGTGATGGAACAACTACAGCAACTGTTTTAGCAAAAGCAATATTAGATCAAGCACAAGCTCACAATCTACTAGAAGACAGTAGAATAATGAAAGAAGGTATTGATAGTGCTGTTAAAAAGGTATTAAACTATTTAAATAAAAATAGTAAGAAAGTAACAGGTAGAAAAATAGACCAAGTTGCTACTATATCAGCTAATAATGATATAGAACTAGGTAAAGTTATAGGAGAAGCTTTTAAGTTAGTAGACGAAACAGGAGTTGTTATGATGGAAACAAATGAACAACCTGAGACTGTAGTAGAGTTAATAGAGGGTGTTCAATATGATCAAGCATTAAAGAACAACCATTTTATTACTAATAAAGAAAAAGGTACAGCTGAACTAGATAATCCATTAGTTCTTATAGTTGAATCAGTTATACCTAATGTTAGAAAAATACAGTCAGTCCTTGAACATGTTATTAAAAATGGTAAGAGCTTACTTATCATTGCTGATGTTGACCCACAAGTGGTTTCCGCGCTGGCCATGAATAAATCTAAAGGCAATATAAAAGTTAACATCATAGATGCACCAGTATACGGAATCAGCAAAAAAGATGTATTATCAGATCTATGTGCTGTGACTGGTGCTACACTTATTAATGAAGACTTAGGAGATGATATGGATATTATACAACCTGAACATTTAGGATCATGTATTAAATCTATAACAAACCACGAAGATACAATATTAAAAGTTGATTTAACAGAAAATAAAGAAGTTAAAGAAACTATTGCTTTATTAGATAAGAATATAAAAGAAACTAAAAACCCTAATATTATAGTTAGACTAGAAAGAAGACTAGCTAAACTAAAAGCTAAAGTAGCTACGGTTAAAGTTGGGGCAAACTCAGAAATAGAATTAAAAGAGAAGAGAGATAGAGTAGAAGATGCTATTTGTGCTACAAAAGCTGCGATTAAGGAAGGTATAGTACCAGGCGGTGGTATAGCTTTATTAAATGCTGCACAACATTTAGAACCTAAGTCAATGGGCGAAGAAGTACTTTATTGTGCTATCAAAGAGCCTTTTAAATTGATACTAAAAAATGCTGGTGTAGAAAATTATGAAACTCCAGAAGTAAAAGGTTTAGGATTAAATGTGGTTACAGGAAAAACGGTTGATATGGTAAAAGCCGGAATTATAGATCCTTTACTAGTTACTAAGAGTGCATTACTTAACGCAGCTTCAGTAGCTACTACTATATTATCAACTGATTGTGTAATTAATAACATAAGAGCATGAAAGCAGTAGGTAAGTTTATAGTAATTGAACCAATCAAAGAAGTTGATGTTCAAACAAAAGGTGGATTAATTCTAGCTGAAAAGCAAAGAGAAGATGTTAGGTATAGAAGAGCTAAGGTTATAGAACCTGGCTCTGAAGTATCTGTATTAAAAAAAGGTGATGAAATTTATTATGATAAATCATCTGGATTTAATATTGAAATAAACAAAGAAGAGTATAAAGTTATTAAAGAGTTTGATGTAGTTATTATACTATGAGAAAGTTAACTTCTAGTGATTTAAAAGAACTAGGTTTGCTTAAACATTATAGAATAATTAGAAAATGGGCTTGTAAAATTAATGACTTGACAGATGCAGATTTAGAACTATTGATATATCTTGATGCTATAGATATGTTTACTAAAGATGATTTTATAAAAGGTACGTACTCATTCAGCTGGGACAATAGGCGCTGGAACAGATTATTGAAACAAGGGTGGATTATAGTGTGGAGAAAAAGAAACCACACAACTCAAAAATATCACATATATAAAGTTTCCTTTAAGTGCAAACAGCTGATAAGTCGCATGTACCGTATTATGCTAGGCGAAGAAGATATGCCTACAACTAAATTAGAAAAAAGTAATAGATATAGTTATAAAGTAATTACTAAATCAATAAATTACGTTAACAAAGACAAAACAAGATAATATGCCTTATAAACAACCAAAAAACACTCCTTTACATAATGACGGCGCATCTGCTGTAGGCGCGGTATTAGGAATAGGTAAACTAGCTCTTATGGGGGTTAAAGCACTTAAAGTTGCTAAAGCAGCTAAAGTAGCAGCAACAGCGGCAAAGGCAGCTAAAGCAGGTAAGGCAGCAGCTACAGCAGCAAAGGCAGCTAAAGCAGCTAAAGCAGGTAAAGCAGCTATGACAGCGGGTAAATTCGCTAAAGGAACCAAAGCAGCAAGTACTACAGCGAAAGCTACTAAAACAGCTGCAACAACAGCTAAGGCAACTACAAAAGGTGCTGTTAAGCTAACTCAAAATACAATGCCTCAGATTCAGAAACTTGGTCAAGCTGGTCAAAAAAGTGTTGCTAAAGCTCAAAAATTAGCAAAATTCTCTTCTAAACATCAGAAGCTAGGTAAAGCTATAGAAAAAACTAAATCACTTGCTGGAAAAACTAAAGGAAGAGCAGAGGCAGTACAAGGAAAAATAGATAAAGGCTTTGATAAGGCAGCTGAAATTACAGGTCAAGACGCGGGTGATTTAAAAGCTAAAGCTGGTGAAATAGGTATGAATAAAGTTAACGAAGTAGAAGCAGCAATAAAATCAAAAAATGATAGTTCTCTTTCAGCTGAAGACTTTAATAAACCACTAGGCTTAACACAGAGTGAAACAGAACCTCTAGATCCAAGATACGAAGCAAAAGACCAACCAAGTTCTTATAGTAATCCTTCTGGAGCCTCAATGAAAAGCAATATGCCTAAAGGCTATAAATCTAGTTCTGCTAGCAATTTTAAAACTCCAAAAACTGATTATCAAAGATTTTTTCAAAACTTAGCTAACAACAGTGTAAATGCCAATATAGGTGGTGTTAAAGTTAATGTAGGTCATTTAGGTTTAATAGCTGGTCATTTAGTTGGCAAAGGCGTTGATGCTGTTAAAACAAAGAAAAGATTAAACGGTATTAAAAAACAAAATAAAATTAAAAACGAATCAGCGGCTAGAGCTGAACAGGAGAAAAAGAATAAAAGCATCATGCAACAATTGGATGATGAAAACAAAATGGAAAATTTAAAAGGATAAATTATGCAAAAACCAGCAGGAAAAGTATTAAACACCGGTAAGCCCGTTGTTGGTACAAGAGTAATGAGATCAAACAACTCTACGATAATGCCTACTCTTAGGAAAATAGATAACGTGCCTTACAAAGGTAACGCTGTTCTTAACGCTCAGAAATGATAGCAGGTGAAGATTTGAAGCTGTATTTGTTAAATGCGTCTTCATTTACTCTAGCTAGCTTAAACTGGATAGAACCGGCATTAGAAATACTTTTGTTATCTTTAACAATTGGTTATACCGTGCATAAGTGGTATTTAATAAATAAAAAAAATAAATTATGAAAAAAGAAAACGGCGCTAGTTTTAATTTTTTTAACGATGTTAAAGATAGGATGAGTCAATCTATAGAAAACACTCAAAACCAAGCTTTAACTGATGTGTTTGGGCAAGACGCGGCTAATCTAATGATTGAGAAACGTGGGGTTAATAATCAGTTTAATAAATTTAACACTGCTGCAAAAGAAAACACAAATCCTTTTGGTAACTTAGCAGCTATTGAAGCTGATAATAAACAGAAGGAAATGAATAAACTTACTGGTCAAATTAATCAAAGTGTTGCAATAAATAATGCACAAAACACAGCTACAGACTTAACTAATAATGTCATGGATCAAGCTAATCGAGCTAATCCTTTTAAACCTAACGATGACAATGATCCATATTCAACTCAAGGCGCTCCAATGAGTAACGGAACTGGATCTGGTAGACCAAATTTTGATGAAGGAGCAACAATGAGTATTAAAAAAGTAAACGAAGGAGCTCCAATGAGCAACGTTCTATTTAAAAACAAATAATTATGGCAACAACTTATAAATGGTCAATTAACCAAATGAATGCGCATGTTCAAGCTGAAGGTAAAGACAATGTTATATACACAGTACATTGGATTTATACTGGATCAGAAGAATCTGCAGGAAAAACTTACACAGCAAATAACATAGGTAGTGAAGGTTTTACTTATGTAAAAGGTGATCTTTTTGTACCTTATGAAAATACTGAGGCTTTTGAAAATGTAGTTATAGGATGGCTAGAAAATGCTTTAGATGTAGACGCTATGAAATCTGATATAGATGCACAAATACAAAAACAAATTACACCAGTAAACGAAGATTTATATTTTACTTGGCAAAATCCTGTTTAAAAATGAGAAGTGTAAAAGAAATTATAATACACTGCTCTGCTACTAGAGAAGGTCAAGAGATACCAGTTGAAACAATAAAAAAGTGGCATACTGAAGGTAGAGGCTGGACAGATATTGGCTATCATTTTTATATAGAACTAGATGGTACTATCAAAAAAGGTAGAGATATAGATAAAACAGGAGCTCATTGCAAAGGGCACAATCGTAATTCAATAGGAATTTGCTATTGCGGAGGCGTAGAAGCTGATGGAAAAACACCAAAAGATACAAGAACAGAGGTTCAAAAAGAAAGTCTGTTACATGTGCTTAAAACATTAAAAGCAATGTACCCAGACGCTATTATTTATTCACATAATGAGTTTGCTAATAAAGCATGCCCATCATTTGACGCGACGAAAGAATATGAAAATATCTGAAAACACTGAGTTTAAAATTGATATAAAAACTGTAATCGGGATAATAATGCTAACAACAACCTTAGTTGGTATGTATTATACTTTACAAGACGATATAGAAGCAGCTAAAAGTCTACCACCTATAGAAATAGGTAGACTAGAGTATGATCTAAAAGAAAAATGGAATCATGAAAATATTGAAGATATATTAGAGAGAGTTAACATGTTAGAACAAGTTGACGATGTTATATTTGAAGAAATAGATGTGTTATCTAGTTTAGTTAAAGACGGTACAGAAAGTGATGGTAAATTACAAGAGCTTCAAAAGAGATTAGAGGACTTACAGAGAAGAAAACCAACTGTAATAGTTAAAGAAGTTCAAACAAGTAAAAAACGTAGATAATGGGAAAAATTAGTCCAGCTTGTAAAGCTGCAGCAAAAAAGAAATTTAAAGTATGGCCAAGTGCTTATGCTTCTGGCTGGGGTGTGAGATGTACTAAAGCTGGTGGACCAGGTAACTATGGTGGCGGATCTAAAAAAAGAAACCGTGGGAAAAGTTAAAGGAGGCGGAACTAGTAAAGTATGCCTACCTGCTTCTAAGGTAAGATCAATGAGTCAAGCTGAAAGAGATAAAGTTGTCAATGCTAAAAGATCTGCTGCTTCTAGAGGCAAATATAAGAGATCAAGTTCTTCTAATGTAAAAGGAGCTCGTAAAAAAGGAGCTACACTAAGAGACTGGTTTGAAAAAGAAAACTGGATTAATGTGGCTACAGGTGGACCTTGCGGTGGTAGTTCTAAAAAAACAAAAAGAAAAGATGGTGCTTCTATGAAATCAACTCCTTGCTGGGATGGTTTTATTAAAAAAGGCATGAAGAAAAAAGGTAATAGGATGGTTAACAACTGCGTAAAAGTAGGTGGTCCTAGTGCAGCTGATCCTAAAAGAACAATAGGCAAAGGCAAGAATTTCAACAAAGCTAATCCTACAGGTACAGGAGGCAAAGCTGGTGGTGGTATGACACAAAAAGGTGTTAATGAATACAAACGTAATAACCCAGGTAGTAAATTAAAAACAGCTGTTACAAAAGATCCATCAAAGCTAAAGCCAGGTAGTAAAGATGCTAAGCGTAGAAAATCATTTTGTGCTAGATCAAAGAGCTGGAAAGGCGAAAGAGGATTAGCAGCTAGAAGAAGGTGGAACTGTTAAATAAAATATTATGAAATCAAGAGGTTTAGGCGATAGCATAGAAAAGTTTACAAAGGCAACGGGTATAAAAAGAGTTGCAGATATGATACCAGGTGGTTGCGGTTGCGATGATCGTAAGCAATGGTTTAATAAAAATTTTCCATATAACATGAATAAAAAATAAGATATGCCAGATAAAATAAAAGACTATTATAAAAAAGCAAATAAAAGCTACGACAAAGCAAATGCCAAAAGACAAAAACTTATAGCCAAAAGAAAAGAAGGAAAAATAAGTGAGGAAAAGGCTGAAAAAAAAATATCTAAAGCTTTTGCTAAGCATGAAAAAAGGATGGGTGCTTCTGCTAAATTTCCAGAAATAAAAAAAGAAAACCAAGGTAAATTTACTGCTTGGGTAGAAAAGAATATGGGCGGTATGGACACTTGTAAAGCTGCTAGCAAGATAATGAGATCTCGTACTAAAAAGTATTCTCCATCTGTGGTTAAAATGGCTAACTATGCTAATAACTTTGGTTGTAAAACTAAGAAAAATGATGGAGCTTCAGTTCCATTAAAAGGAAAACAAAAGAATTTACCAGAAGCGTTACAAAAGAAAATACTAGCTTCTGACGGTGCTTCGCTTAGATCTAAAAGAGCAGATAAATTAGTTTCTCAAGGTAGACTTCACAAAAAGATGAGTCCAGAACAAAAAAAAGAAGCTATAAAAAATAAAAGCGCAAGATTTGAAGGACCAGGCGCTTCTATGAAAAAGAAAAAATAATATGAGAAATAGAGGTAATAAAGGTAAATGTGGAAAAGCTTGGAAAGCTTGGGAAGCAGGCTATGCTAAGAAACCAGGTGGTAAAGAAGAAGCAGCTAGAGAAAGAAGAGAGTTTTATTGTGACAATGGCACTATAAAATTAAGACCTTCTACAGATGCTGACGTTCCTTTAACTGACAAGCAAATAAAAGAAGATAAAAAGAATAAAAACAAATAATGGGTTTTAAACTAAAAGGATCACCATACGATGAGTCTAACATGAACATAGCTGTTTATAAAAAAGATTTAACAGACGGATCTATAGGTAAATCAAACCATACTGGTATAATAGTGCAAAGTGGTATTAGTCCAGAAGAAGAGCAAAATGTAATAGCTCATGAGAAAGTTCATCAAAAGCAACAAGCTAATGGTGACTTAGATTATGACCAACAAAACTTTTACTGGAAAGGTAAAACTTATCCTAGAGAAAATCTAAACGAACATAATGAAAATTTACCTTGGGAGAAAGAAGCTTACAAGGCTAGTGAAAAATCAAGGAAAAAACAAACAGAAATGGGATCAACAAAATTCAAATTAAAAGGATATAGAGGCAATAATAAACCTTTTAAACATATGACCGAAAGAGGTTTGATAGGCGCATCTGTTGATGGCGCATCAGCCCCTGGAGAGGGTGACAAAGAAAAAGTAACTAAAACTACTAAAACAGATGTCAATCCTGAAACAGGTATGAAGCGTTTTACTACTACAACTACTAAACAAAGTGGTTCACCTGGTTCAAAAGGCACCGTTAGCTATGAGGATGCTTATAAAAAAGCAGACAAAAGCAAATATCCTACATTAGAAGGATTTACTAAAGCTGCTAAATCATATAAAAAGAAAGATGTTAAAGTTGAAGAACAAATACCAACTAGAAAGGCTAAAATAACTACATCTTCAGAGCCAAAGCTTAGGACTGAGATAACACCTGTTAAGAAAAAAACAGAAGTAGTTGAAAAAAAGAAAAAAGAGAAAAACACAACATACAAGCCTAAGAAAAGAAAAACCACAAAATATAAGCAAAAAAATAGAAAGCCTCAATTTTCTACAAAGTTTTCAACTTCATGTACTAAAAATTCTTGTTAAATGAAAAAATCATTTAATGAAACTAAAATAGGTGCCTTTCTATCAAGCAAGGCGCCTAAGGTATTACAAGCTCTTGGAGATGTACTACCTAATCAAGGAACACTTGGCGTGGTAAAAAATCTTATATCAAGTGATAATAAGATTAAGGCAATAGATAAAGAGCAGGCTATGAAGCTTATAGAGCAAGATATAGCTGAAATGAAAGAAGTATCTAGTAGGTGGAGAGCAGACATGAAAAGCGATTCATGGTTATCTAAAAACACTAGACCTTTAGCTTTGGTATTCCTAACAGCGTCAGCTGTATTTATGATGGCTGTAGATTCTTTTCATTTACAATTCGATGTTGACGAAGCGTGGATAAACTTATTAAAAACATTACTGGTAACAGTTTATGTAGCATACTTCGGAAGTCGTGGTGCTGAAAAAATAACAAAAATAAATAAATAAAAATGGCAGAATACAATTCATGGGAACCAACATTAGATGGTTTAGAAGGAAATATGATGGCTCAACCAAGAGTTTTTGGTCATGATGCTAAAGGTTTAACGGCTGGAACAGGAGCAATAGCTAATACAGGAAAAAGAGGAGCAGTTATATATAACGGCAAAAACGAAGCACAAGATATTACAATAGTAACTGAAGCTGGAACTCAAGTTGTATTTAAAAATGTACAACCAGGTACAGTTGTAGGTGATAAAACGCCTATGTTAGCTACTAAGTTAATCGTAGGGGTTGACTGTGTAGCAATATATTAAAACAAAAAACAAACAATCAAATCAAATAAAATGAGTAAAATAAAAAAAGAACAATTAGAAACAATTGTAAAATACCAAGATGAAGCTAATAGAATATCTCACGAAATAGGAGCATATGAGTTTCAAAAATATAAAATGCTTTCTAGTTTAGACAAAGTAAATAACGATATAATAGAATATAAAAAAGTTCTTGAAGCTGAATATGGTTCAGTTAATATCAATTTAGAAGATGGTAGTTACGTTGAGATAGACAAAAAAGATGTCGAAGATAAGGAAGATTAGTATAGGTTCTGATTATAAAAATGATGCTATGCATTATTCTACTGGTCAAGAGGTTTATGGAGGTCACGTTATTAGTGATATAATATTTGAAAACAAAGATAGTTCTTATAATATTTTTATAATTAAAAATGAAGAAGTATTACCTTGGAAAAAATTTAACTCCAATATGGCCGTATCAGTAGAGTATGATCTTAAGTACTAATGAATAGTATATACCATTTTATCATTAAACCACTAGATAAAACATATGAAAACGTTAAGTTGGTTGATGGTAAAGAATTAGTAATTAATTCAAATATAGAAAATCATATTTTTGTAAGTAAAAAAGCAGTTGTAGTTTCGACTCCAGCTGCTTATAAAACAAAAATAAAACCTGGTGATGAAGTATATATTCATCATAATATCTTACGTAGATATTACAATATGAAAGGTGTAGAAAAAAATAGTAGTACATACTTTAGAGACAACTTATATTTCTGTTCTCCAGAACAAATATATATGTATAATTTAAAACCTCACTTAAGCTATTGTTTTATTAAGCCTTTAAAAAATAAAAATATTTTAGAGAATAGAAAAGAGCAGCCTAATGTTGGTATAGTGAAATATACTAATAAGTCCTTAGAAGCTGCAGGAGTAACACCTGGGACACTTATTACGTTTACACCAAACTCTGAATTTGAGTTTATTATAAATGGTGAACGACTTTATTGTATGAAATCAAATGATATAGCTTTAACTCATGAATATCAAGGAGACGAAAAAGAAAATAATCCAAGCTGGGCAAAAAGCAGTTGAGGAACTTATTAAAGTAGCAAAAGAAAAGATTGTTGACTCAGACGACGACGTAAGCGCTGACAGATTAAAAAATGCTGCTGCAACAAAGAAGTTAGCTATATTTGATGCTTTTGAAATATTAACCAGAATACAAGTAGAAGAAGATATTTTAAATGAAAAGCCTAAAGAAGTTAAAGAACAAAAAACTTTTAAAGGTTTTGCAGAAGGGAGAAGCAAATGAGTTACGAGCAAACTCTTTGGAAAGAGGTTAAAGATTTAATTAACCCTAAAATATTAAAGAAACAAAATCGTTTCAAAAAATGGGAGTATGGTTATAACTCTGATTATGATTTTATAGTAATAAGTAAAACTGGACAAATTGGACAAATCATTGAAATACAGAATCTCAGGATTGCTTTACCAGCAACAAATGAACCGTTTAAACGAAGCGAAGAAAAAGCGGAGCAAAGATGGGAAAAAGCAGATTACCCAAAAGAACTAAGTAGAATTAAATCAAGGTTTGACTGGGAAGATTATGACACTGAATTTAAAGAAAAGTGGTACGATTACATAGATGAAGAATTTAAAAGAAGAGATCAAGGGTTTTGGTTTTATAATAAAGGTTTACCTACTTATATTACTGGTACTCATTACATGTACTTACAATGGTCAAAGATCGACGTTGGAGCACCAGATTACAGAGAAGCAAATAGATTATTCTTTATATTTTGGGAAGCATGTAAGGCAGATACGAGATGTTACGGGATGTGCTACCTTAAAAACAGAAGGTCTGGATTTTCATTTATGTCCTCGGCTGAACTTGTTAACCAAGCAACAATATCTAGTGACGCCAGATTTGGTATACTCTCTAAATCTGGATCAGATGCTAAAAAAATGTTTACAGATAAAGTCGTGCCAATATCCGTTAACTATCCGTTTTTCTTCAAGCCGATCCAAGACGGTATG
>Ga0228615_1000544_pt1 | contig 20062 bp, 15 predicted proteins | sample 16DmetaG_FD_190530 | JGI IMG/M metagenome (GOLD analysis project Ga0228615, IMG submission 190530) | Seawater microbial communities from Monterey Bay, California, United States - 16D | ecosystem: Environmental > Aquatic > Marine > Coastal | place: USA: California | collected 2016-10-17
TTTAGAAAGCGCAGTGTCTTTGCTTTCGACCTCAGGGAGTGAAACTCTATTACCTATTCGTGAGGTGCTTGGGGAAAAAATAATACAGCTTAGCGCGTTACCTGTCGTAGATGCCGAAGAGGTACGTATAAAACTTTTTTCATTATCCCGTCGCATTGATGCCCTTAGTGTTTTTGATTTTGCAAAATTTCGGCAAGAAACACAAAGCGATGGTGTTTTTGAAGTTTTTTCAAAAAACAATCTCAGCTCTGAAAAATGGAATTCGTTCATAGAGTTATTAGGTGAAGTCTTTGTCTGGCGGCAACATAACTCTAAAGTTATCCAGGAAGGAGAAGGACTAAATGGAGTTTTGGATGATCGACGCCATGTTAACCTTCTCCTTCGAGAAGCAAATATTGCATTATCATCCCGTAACGACGCATTGTTTCAGCTTTGTATTCTAAAGATACTGGATTGGTTTGAAAGAAGTGTTTTGTTAGATACTAAGCAAATCCAGGCTATTTTAAGGGACATTCAAAGTTTACAAGATATCCAATTACGTCCAAACCTTCCTAATATTCGTCAAGAATCGGCTCTTACTGCCCAGCTAATTGTAGAGCTTCAGTTATGATCCGTATTTTTATTTTCAGTTTGATTTCGATTTTCGGTGCTTTGATTGTGACGATGAATGCGAGCTTCTTTGAAGATCCAGGCTATCTACTATTAGTTTTAGGCAATTATAGCCTTGAGACCACTATTTTGGCTTTTGCACTCGGATTGTTTATATTTTTTGTGATTGTTCGTATTTTCTTTTTCTTATTGGCTCTTATTAGCCCATTTACTTGGATACGTGTAGGTAAGAGATTTCAAAAAAAGAGGAAATCTCAACTTCGTACTAATACCAATGAGGGGCTTCTAAGCCTAGTCTCAGGAAATTTAAATCGCAGCAAAAAGTTTTTGAATAAGGGTTTGAAGGATAACGATTCAAGTGTGTTAAATTATTTGGGCTTAGTGAGAGTCGCAGTTGAGCAGGGCGAAAATGATAAGGTTATTGAAATACTAGACCTGGCGTTAAAAAAACATCCTCTCGATTCATTTTCTATAGGGAGATGCAGAGCTAAATTTTTATATCGTGAAGGGGAGTTGCTGAGCTGTGTCGGTGTTCTGAAAAGTTTACAAGATGAAATGCCCAACGAATCATGGCTGTTAAAATTTCTTAAAAAAGTTTTCGAGGAACTGGGAGACTGGCGAGCGCTCGAAGATTTAGAGCCGATTTTGAGAAAACATAAAATTTTTTCTCTTGAAGAGCTAGACCTGTTACAGAGTCGAATAATTATAGAAAAGCTAAGAGTCAAGTCTGATATTGTTTTGGAACCTGAATTAACTAGAATGTGGAAAAATACAATAAAGCCTCATCGTATGAATTGTGAGGTAGTTGAAATCTTTGCTTTAAAATTTTTTAGTATCAATTTACAAAGTAAAGCTAGAGAAATCATTGAGTTTTGTCAGGCGCATAGGTGGAGTGACGATCTTTCATTGTTGTATGGCACTATGGACTTTAGAGAAGAAAAAGACTTGATAGAGGCTTTGGCAGTTGCTGAGCGCTGGCTAGAGAAAGCGCCAGATAACCATCTAATAATGCTGACACTTGCACGGCTATCAATACGGTTGAAATTGTGGGGTAAAGCGCGTGACTATTATAAAGCTAGCATTGGTGTTATGCCGACTGCTGCCGCGCTCGCTGAGCTCAGTTTTCTGCTAAAAGGCTTAGAGGACCTAACTGGTTGCGCAGCAGCTCAAAAAGAGCTTTATAAAGTCTCTAATATTGGGTTGCAAAATTTATCTTTCCCGGTTCTCCTACCCGAAGAAAATAAAAAAGTTTCTAGTAACAATTTGTTCAATTTTTAAGTTTTTATTGGCGCAGATTGATTAATTCCAAGTTCATCCCAAAGATTATCAATTTTAAGTTTGACTTCAGGAGTCATCACAATCGGTTCTCCCCATTCTCGATTACTTTCTCCAGGCATCTTGTTTGTCGCGTCTAAGCCCATTTTTGAGCCCAGCCCTGAGACAGGAGAAGCGAAATCCAAATAATCAATCGGTGTGTTTTTAATAATTGAAGTGTCTCTGGAGGGATCCATGCGTGTTGTTATCGCCCAGATAACATCTTCCCACGCACGAATGTTAACGTCATCGTCAACAACAACAATAAATTTGGTGTACATAAACTGTCGTAGAAAGCTCCAAATACCCATCATGATTCTTTTGGCATGTCCCGGGTATTGTTTCTTTATGCTAACGATTGCCATGCGATAAGAACAACCCTCTGGTGGAAGATAAAAGTCGTGAATTTCCGGAAATTGTTTTTGGAGCAGCGGAACGAAAACCTCGTTAAGAGCAACCCCTAGCATCGCAGGTTCATCCGGAGGCCTGCCCGTATATGTACTATGATAAATTGGATTTTGACGATGAGTGATGCATGTCACTGTAAAAACGGGGAAGTTATCAACCTCGTTGTAATATCCAGTGTGATCGCCAAATGGTCCCTCAGGGGCAACTTCGTTAGGTTCGAGGTGTCCCTCCAATATAAATTCTGCCGTTGCAGGAACCTGCAAGTCATTAGTGAGTGATTTTACTACTTCTGTTTTGCTGCCGCGAAGCAAGCCTGCAAAAGCATATTCAGAAAGAGTATCAGGCACGGGTGTAACTGTAGCAAGCGTGGTTGCAGGATCTGCCCCAAGTGCTATTGAAACCGGAAATTTTTCTTGTGGGTGTTTTCTTTGCCAATCTTGAAAATCTAGGGCGCCGCCACGATGAGAAAGCCAGCGCATTATCAATTTATTCTTTGCAAGCAATTGCATTCGATATATGCCTAAATTTTGTCGCGTTTTTTCTGGACCTTTTGTAATGACTAGAGGCCATGTAATTAACGGTGCAATATCACCGGGCCAACAAGTTTGTATTGGTAAAGTTTTGAGATCAACGTCCGCAGATTTAATAACGACCTCTTGGCAGGGAGCGTTTTTTGTGATCCGCGCTGGCATATTTAAAACATTTTTGTAGCTTGGTAAGTTCTGCCAAAGGTCTTTCCAGCCGGCGGGCGGCGATGGCTCTTTTAAGAAAGCAAGGAGTTTTCCTATATCCCTTAATTCCGATATGTCGTTTTGACCCATAGCTAGAGCAATTCTTTTAGTATTTCCAAACAAATTGGCGAGAAGCGGAATCGAATGACCCTTCGGATTTTCAAACAGTAGTGCAGGGCCATTACTTCGTAATGTTCTGTCAGCGATTTCGGTAATTTCTAAAATGGGATCGACTTCAGCTTTGATTCTTACAAGCTCTCCTTGCTCCTCTAGGAGGGTTATAAATTCACGTAAATCATTAAAGGCCATAGAGTTAGGATCTTTGGGAAGAGTAAAAACATGATTGAGAGAGAAAGTGAAATGTAAAAAATTTGTCAATTGCTTTCATATACTTAAGTTATCTTACTTTCGCTTCATAGAGTTAAAAAAGTCTTCATTAGTTTTTGTGTCTTTCAATTTATCCAGTATAAACTCTGTTGCTTGAACATCCTCCATGGACGTCAAAAGTTTTCTCAAGATCCACATCCGTTGCAATTCTTCTTCGCTAGTTATAAGTTCTTCGCGGCGTGTTCCGGACCGGCGAACATTAATAGCAGGATAGACTCTCTTTTCTGCAATTTTTCGATCTAGGAGCAACTCCATGTTACCAGTGCCCTTAAATTCCTCATAAATAACCTCATCCATTTTTGACCCGGTTTCGATGAGTGCAGTTGCAATAATGGTCAGGCTTCCCCCTTCCTCTAAATTTCGCGCGGCCCCAAAGAATCTTTTCGGCCTTTCTAAAGCGTGCGCGTCAACGCCGCCGGTGAGAACCTTGCCAGAGGAGGGAATAATTGTATTATAAGCGCGAGCTAAACGGGTCATGGAATCCAGTAAAATAACTACGTCTTCCTTATGCTCCACTAGGCGCTTCGCTTTTTCAATTACCATTTCTGCCACCTGGACATGCCGTGATGGTGGTTCGTCAAATGTGCTCGCAACGACCTCTCCTCTTACTGATCGTTGCATTTCGGTAACTTCTTCGGGGCGCTCATCTATCAGCAGAACGATGAGCCTGCATTCTGGGTTATTTTTTACAATTGATTGAGCGATGTTTTGTAAAATGAGCGTTTTACCGGCTTTCGGCGGAGACACAATTAGCCCGCGTTGCCCTTTCCCAATCGGCGCACATAGTTCAATAACCCTTGCGCTTAAGTCCTCCGTACTTCCGTTACCTACTTGCAGAGTGAGGCGATCTTGCGGAAATAAAGGGGTTAGGTTCTCATAAAGAATTTTGCTTTTACTATTTTCTGTGCTGGAAAAATTAATCTCATGAACCTTTAGTAGAGCAAAATATCGCTCACCATCTTTGGGCGGGCGGATTTTTCCAGTTACTGTGTCGCCTGTGCGAAGGTTGAATCTTCTTATTTGGCTTGGCGAAACATAGATATCATCGGGCCCTGCTAAATAAGAGGAGTCTGCAGAGCGAAGAAAGCCAAAGCCATCTTGAAGGATCTCGAGAACTCCATCGCCGGAAATGTCTTCTCCGTTCTTTGCATGTTTTTTCAAAATTGCGAAAATAATGTCTTGTTTTCGAGTTCGAGAAACGTTCTCAACGCCCATGTCTTGCGCTGTTTGAGTAAGTTGAGCTATTGGCTTTTGTTTTAATTCAGTTAAATTCATTTTTTTACTTCTTTAGTTTGGGTTAGATATTATGTCTTTGATATTTGCGAGGAGGGTATAGAGTCGATTGGTAAAAGTTGAGGGAGAACTGGCAAAAAAATAACCTAGTTAATCTATTCGCGTTATAGAGTCATGATCAATAGTTGCTCGCTTGTTAGCTTTACGTCCCTATTTGGTTAAGGTTCAACCAAAAATTACTTAAAATATGAAAATCTCATTTTGTCTTACTGTACAAATAACAAATGGCGTTGGTTGAGACACCGTCGACGTCGAGAGGAAAATTTTGCAATGACATCGGGGGTATCAAAAAATTGTGTGCACACTTTGATAGCGACGGTATCTTTAGGATTCAATCTTGCATAATGATATCTACGGCGACGTTTAAATGCAAACTATATTACGCTGTCAATAAATGCTGATAACTGAGATTTTGATAAAGCGCCGACCTTTGTACCTGCGACCTCTCCGTTGTTGAAGATTATCAACGTTGGAATTCCACGAATTCCAAACTTTGGTGCTGTATTCGTATTTGCATCTACGTCCATTTTGCAAATTTTTATTTTTCCACCATACTCCGAAGCAATTTCTTCAAGTATTGGCGCAATCATCTTGCACGGGCCGCACCATTCTGCCCAAAAATCGACAAGCACCGGACCATCCGCCTTCAGGACATCTTGCTCGAAATTATCATCCGAGGTGTGTACGATAGCTTCGCTCATAATCAACCCTTTTTTTCATGGTATAAAATGCGTCTTAGGAAAGGAACTGGATTTAAACACCGCTCGCGCCTGACGAACCGCTCTTATCATAATGAGAATTTTTGCGGATTCAAGCGTTTCTGCATTAATTGTTTTCTATTATTCTCGTGATTTGATGATTTTAGCCGCTTTTTTTGCGAAATACGTCAAGATACCGTCGGCGCCAGCACGTTTAATGCAAATTAGTGACTCCATTAAAACGGCATCGTGGTTGAGCCAATCATTTTGTGCTGCAGCCATGTGCATTGCATATTCACCGCTCACCTGATATACGAATGTTGGAGCACGGAGTTCGGTCTTCAACCTCTGTACTATGTCGAGGTACGGCATGCCTGGCTTTATCATGATCATGTCGGCGCCTTCCGATAGGTCTAGTGCAGCCTCATGTAAAGCCTCGTCACTGTTAGCGGGGTCCATTTGGTAGCTATCTTTGCTACCTCTACTTAAGCTAGGAGCAGACCTCACAGCTTCACGGAATGGCCCATAATAATTTGATGCGTATTTTGCAGAGTATGCGAGTATTTTGGTATTGATTTGGTTGTTTTCTTCAAGAATCCCTCGAATAGCTGCGACACGTCCGTCCATCATGTCGGATGGTGCTACGATATCAGCTCCAGCATTGGCGTGAGAAAGCGCTTGTTTTCTTAAAATTTCTATTGTTTCGTCGTTTAGAACATATCCTTGCTCGTCAATGACTCCATCTTGTCCATGCGTTGTATAAGGGTCAAGTGCTACATCTGAAATCAGTGCGAGCGCAGGACATTCCGACTTTACAGCCTTTATCGCTCTCTGGATAAGACCGGCTGGGTTATAGGACTCCTCTCCTTTTGGTGTTTTGCAAATTTCATCTGGGCACGGAAAAAGCGCTATTGCAGGTATCCCTAAGGCTGCAATTTCTCGAGCTTCAATTAAAAGCTCGTCGATGGTGAGGCGCTCTATACTGGGCATTGAAGTAATGGGTTCTCGTGATTTGTGCCCTTCGATCACAAATACTGGGAAAATCAAATCGTCTATTGAGAGAGTGTTCTCCCGCATAAGTCTGCGTGTGGATTCCTCAAATCGCATACGGCGGGGGCGTGATGAGGGAAAGCGTTTGTTGCTGTCAAAATATGTCACGGCACGGACCTCTTTGTTTACACACAGGTAATGCATGATACCTTACTTATTTAAAAAACAACTATCGATTGATTTTATTCCGAGAACAGGGATCATATGCTGGCTTTAGAATGGTATCTCAGCAACAGTATTACTGTGAGTTTCTATGTTGTTTGAGATTAGACATTTAAACTAACAATGTGATTAGTGGAACCTAATTTGAAAAGAAAGCATTTTATTGTTTGGGTTTTGATTTCTGGAGTTTTTGCAGCTTACATTTGGTTTGACGTAGCAACATTCCTTAACATTGAATATGTAAAAATTAGATACCAAGATCTTGAACTGTTTGAAGCGGAAAATCCCTTTCTTTCTGCTTCTTTATTTTTCTTCCTATATGTTTCAGTTGCAGCGCTGTCGATACCGGGCGTGTTGCTGATGACGTTGCTTAGTGGAGCGGTATTTGGTTTTTTCAAGGGGTTTTTTTTAACATCTTTTGCGAGCGCTACTGGAGCTACAATTGCTTTTTTTATTTCAAGATTTTTGTTGCAGGATTGGGTGAGAAGCCGGTTTAGCTTTCATTTTACATCTTTTATGAAGTCTGCTGAAAAAGACATAGATTTTTATCTCTTTAGTCTGCGTATGATTCCATTTTTCCCCTTTTTTCTCGTTAATTTGCTGATGGGATTAACAAGAATTTCTTGGAAGAGATTTTTCCTCATAAGTCAATTTGGAATGGCTACGAGCTCTGCTGTCTATGTGAACGCGGGGGCAGGACTGGCGCAAGTTGCGTCGGTATCTGATTTGCTTAGTTTAAAATTATTACTCTCTTTTACCTTACTAGGAATTTTTCCTCTATTTAGCCGATGGGTCGTGGCTCGATATAAAAACAACCGTGCCTATCGTGGTTATTCAGAGCCTGGGTCTTATGATGCCGATTTAATCGTGATTGGTGGGGGAGCTGGTGGCCTTGTAACCTCAATCATTGCTGCTGATGCGCAGGCTAAAGTTGTTCTCATAGAACAGGACAAGCAAGGTGGCGAATGCCTATACACCGGATGCGTTCCCAGCAAATCGATAATACGCAGCAGTAAGATTATGTCTTATCTCAGGCGCGCTTCGGAGTTTGGCATTGTTGAAGTGCAAGGAAGGATCGATTTCTCGAGTGTAATGCAGCGAGCCAATGAGATTATTAAAAAAATCGAGCCACATGATTCAGTTGAGCGTTATCAATCGCTGGGAGTAAATTGCTTAAAGGGAACGGCAATTATAAAAACCCCCTTTTTGGTTCAGGTAGGCAATAGAAAGATTACAACGAGAACCATTGTTGTTGCTAGTGGTTCAAGACCACGCATACCTGTGATCGAGGGATCGTCTGAGATTGTTTATCTTACCTCGGAAACAATTTGGTCCATTGATCAGTTGCCAGGTTGCTTTTTAATTATAGGCGGGGGAGCGATGGGTTGTGAGTTTGCCCAGGCTTTTCAAAATTTTGGTTCTAATGTAATTCAAATAGAATCAGCTGAACGGTTATTGCCTAAAGAAGATGAGGAGGTTTCGCTCGTAATTCAGAAAAGATTTATAGAGATTGGAATTGACGTGTTAGTTGGCCATAGGCTCCTTAAGTTTAAAAAAGACGGGAACCAGAAGACGGCCGTTGTTCAGCGTCTTTCGGATGGGATAATTCTTAATATTGCTTTTGATCAGGTTTTATATGCTACTGGGCGGATTCCAAACGTCGAGAATTTTGGACTTGAAGAATTAGGCGTTGAGATTTCACCAAGGGGTGGAATTAAGGTGAATGCTCGCCTTCAGACTAATTTCCGAAATATTTTTGCTGTGGGTGATGTTGTGGGCCCATTGCAACATACAAACATGGCCTCTCATCAGGGGTTTTATGCGGCGCTAAATTCAGTTATTGGAGGACCGTTGCAGCTGGCTGCAGATCATAGAGTTGTACCTTACGCTACATTTACCGACCCTGAAATTGCGCGGGTTGGGCTTTGCGAGCTCGACGCGAAAATGGCAGGAATTGCTTTTGATGTGAGTCGGTACGACTTAACAAAAAACGACCGTCTGTTGACTGACGGTGAGGCTCTTGGCTTCGTTAATGTTATTACTGCTGCAAATAGCGATGAAATTTTAGGAGTAACTATAGTTGGGCATCATGCTAGTGAACAAATAGCGGAATTTGTTTTTGCAATGACCCACCGGATGGGTTTAAAAAGTCTCTCTAAAGTAAACCACATATATCCGACAGTGAGTGAAAGCAATAGATTGCTTGCAAGCAGTTGGCGCAGGCAACACATACACAAAAACATACGAACTATCTTGGCTTATTTCTTAAAAATTCGGCGAAGATAATAGCGCCCTTTTTATAAGCTATTATGACTTCTTAAAGCTGTGTAAAGGCATAATGAAAAAAGGGAAAAGAACGCAATAAGGGCCATTTGTGGGATTGTAAAAATGCCCAAAAAACGGAATACAACTTCGGCACAGTTGCCGTCACCTTTCAAGAGGAAGTTAAACATCTCAATCATTGGGAAGTTTTGGTATATATAAGTGAGACCTGGGCCGCATGCTGGCACTTGGTCTTCTGGGAGATTTTGGAGCCATATTTGGCGAATGGAAAAATAGCTTCCTATTACACAGAATGACGACGCACTGTATGAATACAATCGCTGAGCGGATAAGCTAGGGTTATGGATGGCTGCAATACCGCAAGTTAAACCGCATAGAATTATAAAAACCCTTTGAGTAATGCACAGTCCGCAAGGCGATAGAAGCATTACATGCTCCATATACAAAACGATGGCAATCGTGACTAAAGTGCCGATAAATATACCTAAGTTAATGACCCTATTACTAGGTATAGAAATTGTCATCTCAATCTCCCTTTCGGTTGAATTTTTCATTAAAGATTATATTGACAAGTATACGCATAGATCTAAGGCGCTTCTAGGTGAGCATTCCACTGACGTAAAAAATCGTCAAATTGTGGTTGAGCGAGTGCTTCAATCTGTTGTTGCTTCGATATAGATGCTGCAACAGCTATTCTCATTTCTTTGTGCTTAGCAGCCTCGATGGTTTTGTTTGAAAAATAAGATGTATGTTTCTTTGATTGCTGTTGGGCAATTTCTATAAATGATTGACCTGATTGGTTTATTTGCGACATCATTTTTCCTGACGGTGTGAGTTCGGGGTCGTCAATTTTGTGCAGCTGCGCCTGCACAGCAAAGTCATGGCACTTTACATTACCGCTTTCGTCAAGCAATGAGGCAGAGTAACGCATATCATTCAACAGTTCCTTGGACCACAGGCTTAACGATTTTTCCTTCCCTTGCCGCATAAGATTTAGGCCGGGTGATCGGCCTTCCTCAACTACTGCTGTTACGTTGTTTGCTACTTCAAAAAATTCTTCTGCGTTACATTCTGGGCTGTCTGTAAGTAGACAGTGCAGTAGAAAAGTATCTACAAATCGACACTGCTCTGCATTAATGCCGAGAGGTAGGTATGGGTTAAGATCTAGCGATCGAATTTCGATGTATTCAATCCCATTTTGTAACAGGGCGTCCAGCGGTCTCTGATCATTGGTTGTAGTCCGTTTGGGACGGATGCTACTGTAAAATTCGTTTTCTAATTGTAAGAGATTAGCGTTGATCTGACCGTAACTGCCGTTTTTTTCTTGAGTTATTTCTTGGTATGCGGGATACGGAGTCTTCATTGCTTCCTTCAAGCAATCGACGTAACTTTGCAGGTCGTTATAACAAATAAAAAGTGATTGCTGTGCTTCGCTTTTATATCCTAGCCGACCCATTCGAAGGCAAGTTGCAAAAGGGAGGTAAACAGTATTGCTATTGAGAATCTCTAACTCGTTCTGTCGGCTTTGAACGAAGGTTTTATCAGCCGCGGGTGATGCTCCGAAGAGATATATAAGTAACCAAGAAAAACGATGGAAGTTGCGAATTAAGTTAAGGTAACTTTTCGTCTTAAAGTCTTGAAGATTGCCTTTTTCTCCCCTTTGAATTTGAAACGGTTCCCAAAAGCTTTCAGGCATTGAAAAGTTGTAGTGGATACCTGCGACAGTTTGCATGATGCTTCCATACCGGTTGCTCAAACCTTTTCGGTATAAGGTTTTGAGCAAACCATTGTTTGAATTGCCATATTTCGCAATCGGTATCTCCGAACTCAGCCCTAATAAGCACGGCATGCTGGTGGACCAGAGGGTTTCATTTTGCGCAATGTTTTGTGCGGAAAAGCATTGAATTAGGTCAAGCATTTCTAAGCATTCATCAATGTTAGAGTAAGCAGGTGTAATAAACTCTAAGAGGGCTTCGGAAAAATCAGTTGTAATAAGTGGGTTAGTCAGTGGGGATCCTAATGCTTTAGGGTGTGGGTTCTTTGACAGAGAGCAATCGGCCGCGACCCTGAGACACTCCTTTTCGATGCCCCTGACAACTTGGCCCCAAGCTGACTCGAAAGTAGATAGGCCGTATCTTTCAAGGGCTGCCGCATTTATGTTTCCCAAAGCATTACCTTTTCGTATTTTTGTCTTCAGGACCCCCGATTTTTCAGAGTCTCATTTTTCAACGACTAAACTTCATTATGTCAAATAAAGTTAAGTGGTGCTAACTCGCAGATATAGACGGCTTTACTCAATTTGTTTGAATCGATGGATTAGCCGTCGGTCTCGTTTATTCGGTTTTCCGCTTTGATCATGAAAACTAGGCTGTGCTTTGCGCTCTGATGCAAGCTTCTCTCTTGCCAACACACTTTCGGGTGTCTCACGATAAAGTGCTTGAGCCTCTGTAGCGCCCTTTCTTTGATCATTGAGCTTAATTACCTCGATTGTTTTTTCGTCATGCCCTTGTCGCAATTTTATCGTTGTATGCAGTTCAATCTCTTTGCTCGGTTTTGCACGTAATCCTTCGCAATATACCTTCCCGCCTTCTATGGCATGCTTAGCGATATTTCTTGTTTTATAAAATCTAGCGGCCCATAACCATTTATCAAGCCTCACTCTTTCCTTGAGGGTCAGACCGGTTGAATTATTCTTTGAGTTTATTTTTTTTTTCATCTTATCAATTTACTTTCTGTGTTTCATTGGCCCGGTAGGGAAAAGATTTAAAAAATCTTTTACTAATGGAAATTCAGCTTGCTGTATCGCAGCTTGATAGCTGTCAGGCTGATGTATGCCCCATAAATTTGATATCCCCTCGCATTTTGCTTGTCTTAAGACAGCGACTGAGTCATCAAATAATAGCGTCTGTTGAGGATCGTATGGTTCGATATTCATGAGCTTACCCCAGAATCCTTTATTTTCTTTGGCTAATCCAAGATCATGCGAACTTATACATTTCTTAAAGTGATTTGCGATTCTTGTTTTATCCATCTTTAAGTTCAAGCTATATGGGTGGGCATTTGTGACTAGAATTAAGTCCTTGCAATATAAATGCAGCTGATTCAAAAAAGGCTCGACACTTTGCCGCACCTTAATTTTTTCAACTATTGTCTTTTTTAGTGCCCGTAAGTCGTAATCAAGTTCATTTTCCCAATAATCTAAGCAATACCAATTCAGTAAGCCTATATTTTTTTGAGCGATACCTTCAATTAATAACTTTGCTGTTTTCAAAGAAAGGCCTTTTGCTTTGGCATAGCTTTTCGGCAGCAGATCAAGCCAAAAGTAGTTATCGTAGTGTAAGTCCAATAGTGTTCCATCCATATCGAACATGACGGTTTTAATATCGTCCCAAGGAATTGTTTTTAGTTTTTTCGTAACTGACATAGACCTTTACTTTGAGTCACAAAACGCCTGATGGTGTATTATGAGAAGCAGCGTTAGGAGAGTATATGAATGACGTAAAATTTCATAGATCTAGTTTGATCGAAATAGCCGTTGCGGCTGGACTTGAGATATCTGAGGTTTACGCTTTAGATAGAGATGAAAAGCAGACGGTTGAGTACAAATCTGATAATTCACCCATTACTGAAGCGGACCGACGAGCCCATCGATTAATCGACAAAGAGTTGAAGCTTTTAACCCCAGGCATTCCTTGTCTTTCTGAGGAGGGGATTGATTACGACCTCAAAGAACGATCGAAATGGAGCCGTTTCTGGTTGATTGATCCTTTAGATGGTACAAAAGAATTTATTAATCGAAATGGTGAATTCACCGTCAATATAGCGCTCATAGATGAAGGCGTGCCTATAATGGGAGTGGTGCACGTTCCTTGTTCTGGGAAAACCTATTTCGGCAGTGTCGAGGACGGGGCTTGGCGCTTTGACCGTTTGAAAGCTGGAGAAAAGATAAAGACAAGGCAGTGTCAAACTCCTTTGAGGGTTGTCGCAAGTCGTCGTCATCGAGGGCAGGGATTGGAGAGTTTTATTGAAAGGATTGAACGAGACGTTGGCCCGGTGACTACAAAGAGTATCGGCAGCTCTCTTAAAATTTGCTTACTTGCTGAGGGAAATGCGGATCTCTATCCTCGATTTATGCCAACTTCCGAGTGGGATACGGCTGCAGCACATGCAGTGCTAGCGGCTGCCGGTGGTGATATTTTTGGTCTTGATTTTAAACCTTTGCGGTACAACACTAAAGCCTCGCTTCTTAATCCCAGTTTTGTTGCAGTGGCAGACCTTAATTTCGACTGGGAAAGGGTTTTGACTTTTTAAAGACAGTGAAACTATTACTGCGATTGTTATTTTTTAAGGCTGGTCATCAGAATTGTTGAGATTTGGAAATTAAATGGCAGATTTAGAGGGTATAAAAAAAGCAAACAAACTGATCTCTGAGATACGCAGTTTGCAAATGAAAGCGTTCGCGTTTATTGCAAAAACTTCCATGACAAGGGATGACGAATCTTTGAGTTTGGAAGATTTAGATCAATTTCAAGAAGCGAATTATGAGTTAGCTTTTGTATCTGCGGAAATTTCGGCCGCCGAGGCGTTCATTGGTCGAGCGTCACAACTCGATTCTCTGGTTAATCAGATGGCGTTGTGTTTTATGGTTGAAATCCTCAATAGGAGCATTAATCGGTTTTTAAGAATTAGTCAGAGCGTTGGACTTGATGATCACGAAATAACAAATTTTTACGGCAACTCCGACTATACTGCATTGCGCTCTAAGTATGGAAGCTTGGAATTCGTTGCTAGTTTGGGGTCGAAGCTTTGCTCTGATAATGTAATTCAGCTCTCAAGTAATTTGAGTGCCGAAAAAGAGTTAATGAAGGCAACATTTAAGCGGTTTGCAGATGAAATTGTTATGCCGATAGCAGAGTCAATTCATCGTGAAGACTTAGATATTCCCGATGAGATATTGGTTACTGCGGCAGAACTTGGTTGTTTTGGGACCTGTATTCCAGAGAGATTTGGTGGCCTACAGCCGGACGACAAGCCGGACAGTTTGAGCATGATCATTGTTACTGAGGAGTTATCCCGTGGGTCTTTAGGAGCTGCAGGCAGCTTAATTACGCGACCTGAAATTGCAGCTCGAGCGCTATTGAGTGGCGGTACAGAGCAACAGAAAATTGATTGGTTGCCAAGGCTGGCATCTGGTCAGACCCTTTGTGCAATTTCTATAACAGAGCCTAATACGGGTTCAGATGTTTCATCAGTAAATTTAAGAGCTTCGCCAACCGAGGGAGGTTGGATATTAAATGGTGCAAAAACTTGGTGCACCTTTGCTGCGCGCTCCGAATTGCTTGTAGTACTTGCGCGAACAGAATCAAATGATTCGCTTGGCCATAAGGGTTTAAGTTTATTCCTTGTTGAAAAGCCTGCGTTCGAAGGGCGAAATTTTATTTTTAAGAACCCAGTTGGTGGCGAGCTCTCTGGGCGATCAATTTCTACCCTCGGATACAGAGGTATGCACTCATTTGACTTAAATTTCGATGAATTTTTTGTTTCTGCTGAGGCGCTTGTGGGCGGTGAGAACGGCAGGGGGAAGGGATTTTACTACACTATGTCGGGATTTTCTGGTGGGCGAATTCAAACGGCGGCCCGAGCAACTGGTGTGATGCAATCAGCTTATGAGCATGCGCTTCGATATGCTTCAGAACGGGCCACGTTTGGAAGACTCATCAATGAGTATCAATTAATTCAGATAAAGCTTGCCCGCATATTAATGTTTGTTGAGGCTTCTCGTGCGTTTTCGCATAGAGTTGCTCAACTTATGGATGAAGGGGAAGGCCAGATGGAGGCAAGCCTGGTAAAGTTGTTTAGTTGCCGAGCAGCCGAATACGTAACACGTGAAGCGCAACAGATTTTTGGCGGCATGGGATATGCCGAAGAGGTTGCAGTAAGTCGTTTATTCGTTGACGCCCGCGTTTTATCTATATTCGAGGGAGCTGAGGAAGTGCTCGCATTAAAAGTAGTAGCACGTGGTTACATTGATAAGGCGTTTGCTGAGCTAAAGAGTACAGAATGCAAAACATTCTAAAGGGGTTAACGATCATCGAGGGAAGCGCTTTTATTGCTGCTCCCTCTGGTGGCATGACTGTTGCTCAATTAGGAGCCGATGTAATTCGGTTTGATCAAATTGGCGGCGGCATCGATTATAAGCGGTGGCCCATTGACGAGAAGGGCAATAGCCTATATTGGCATAGTCTGAATAAAGGGAAACGATCAATCGCAGTTGATTTAAAAAGTGATGAAGGTCGAGAGCTAATTGTTGATCTGATCACAGTTGCAGGTGAAAACAGAGGTATTTTTGTTAGTAATTTCCCAGCTCGTGGTTGGCTCGCAGATGAAAAACTGCGAGGTCGGCGAGAAGACCTTATCTATGTAAGTCTCGCTGGCGATCGCCATGGTAGTTCTGCCCTTGATTATACGGTAAATAGTAAAGTCGGCATCCCATTTTTGAACGGCGACGGGAAAACTCCACTGAATAGCGCATTGCCGGCTTGGGATATTATTGCAGGTCAACAGATTGCCGTTGGGCTCTTAGCTGCAGAGCGTCATCGCCGACTTACGGGAGAAGGACAGTTCGTATCGCTTACACTAGCCGATATAGCTTTAGCGACAATGGGTCACCTTGGGTACCTCGCAGAGATTCAAGTCAGCGGCAATACTCGGGAGCCGATGGGGAATTCTATTTTTGGAACTTTCGGCCATGATTTTGAGTGCTCTGATGGTGGTCGGGTGATGATTGTGGGAGTAAGCTTAAATCAATGGAACGCTCTAGTTGAGGTCACGGGTGTTAAAAGCAAAGTTCTTCAGTTGGAGAAAGAGTTAGGGATAGATTGCAGTCAGGAGGGTGATCGTTTTATTGCGCGACATCGATTAATCGAGCTAATCGCGCCGTGGTTTAGGACAAGAAGCACTTTAAAAGTACACCAAGAGCTGGCGGTGACAGGTGTTTGTTGGGGGCCCTATCAAACACTCTCTGAGTTGGTTTCGGGCGATGTAGATTGCTCTATTCAGAATCCGCTTTTCTCTGTGATTGAACAGCCAGGAATAGGAGAACTGCTAACCCCGTCCCAGCCACTGAGATTTCATGCGCTTTCTTCAGAAGATCCTAAGCCTGCGCCGTCGTTAGGTCAAAATACAGAAGAGATCCTGATTCAAGTTTTGGGTTTATCTGATCAACAAATTGGCTCTCTTCTGAAAAAGAAGATCGTGGCTTTTGCCGACTGAGTGGGCTCAGATTGATACTCATAAAGAGCTTTTTGTGGTGGCATATGCGCGGAGTGATTAAACCGTTGTTGCAAGCCCTATTTTTGGTTTGCAGAGCTATTGAATTGAGTTAGACTCGAAAGAAAATTTGAGGCTAGATACATTGAACTGTAATTAAGACCAGTAACAAATATTCGAAACAGCTGTTGTTTGGGGTTTTAACGATTAACAGATAGAGAGGAAAGGTATGCGTAACAATTTAATTTTGGCGATGGCGTATGTTTTTTTGGCAATAAAGTTGAGCTTTTTGTCGACGATTTCGATTGCTCAGCCTGAGGGTGCGCTGGCAATTATAGTGCCTGGCGGAGGGGATTACTCGAGATCCATTGGTAGTGACTCTGAAATGGCGCAACAGTTCTTTGATCAAGGTTTAAGAATGGCTTGGGGATTTTATTTCCCTGAATCAATTGCCTCATATCAAGAGGCTTCTCGGCTCGATCCTGAAAACCCAATGCCGTACTGGGGTATTGCCCATGCTGCTGGGCCGAATCCAAATAGTCGTTATGTAAATTTACCAGATGATCCTCAGGGTGCGGGTCTCGCCGCAATTCGAAAAGCAATGGACCTAGCAAATAACGGAACACCGTTAGAGAGGGATTTAATCAGCGCTACCTTTGTGTTGTATAACAAAGACGCTATCCCTGATAACCGAGAGAGGGATTTTGCCTTCTTAGATGCGATGCGTAAATTACATGCTCAGTATCCAGACGACGCTGACATCGCGACGGTTTTTGGTGAAGCGTACATGAATACAACTCGATGGGATTACTGGGAGGCAGATGGTTCAGCTAAGCCTGGAACGCTGGAGGGAAAGAATGCTCTTGAGGCAGCCATGGCTCTTGAGCATGATCATCCTGGTGCCAATCATTTATACATTCATTTAATGGAGGGGTCAGATCAACCAGAGCTTGCAATGCCTGCCGCGCAGAAACTCGAAGGCACGTTGCCGATTTCCGGTCATATGGTGCACATGCCCGGACATATCTACCTCCGAGTTGGTGAGTATGAGAAGGCAATACTTTCGAACGAGAGATCACAAATTGTTGATGACCAATTTGCTGAAATTTGGGGAGACACTAATTTCCCATTGATAGGGACCTACCCGCTTTCTCATAAAATCCACAAGCCTCACGCTTTAGATTTTGTTCGTTATGCAAATATGCTTCAAGGGAATTATGAGGACTCTAGCGAGGCTGCGGTTCGAAATTCAGGAACGGCGACTGGAGCAAGACGTGGGGGAGATAAGAACACGGCTCATGCATGGGTGATGGATAAGGTTTTTGGTAAGTGGGACAAGATTCATGCTGAAAATATGGCGAATAAGGAAATGGCAGACACGCCATATTTGAAAGGCATGTGGGCTTATGTGATGGGCAGTGCGCATGCTGCGAAAGGCCATATAGGGCCTGCTGAAGCAGAGCTTGAAGTGATTCAAGCTCAGATGATAGCAGATGGAGTTAATGACTCTGGTGTTGGTCCCACTCCAGCCGATCATGTGCTGGGACTGGCCATGCACTCGTTACTCGGCGAGATAGAGGAAGCTAAAGGAAATCTTGAAGGAGCGATTTTGCATTACGGGCATGCGGTCGAATTTCAAGAAAATCTCAATTATACCGAGCCCCCGGATTGGTCGCAGTCAGCACGTCTATATCTGGGAGCAGCTTTGCTGAGTGCCGATCGTCCTGTCGATGCCGAGGAAGTTTATCGGAAAGACTTACAATGGAATCAGCGTAATGGATGGTCTACTTTTGGATTGTATCAATCGCTTGAGGCGCAGGGCAAAGAGCAGGAAGCTGTAATAATCAAACGTCAGTTTGATGAGTTGTGGCGAAACGCAGACGTTACTTTGGAACGGTCAAGAATTTAAGTCCCTCTGGACTCACAGATTATCGTTTAGAGGGTTTCCTGTTTCGAAAACAGTATATTTTATTCCTCGAGCGTCCGTAAGAGTAGAGCCGAAGCAATGTATTTTTCATCGCTTCGGCTTTTTTAATTTTTTTTTAAGAAGCAATTTTTTAAGAAGCAATTTTTACAATCAACGATATCGAGCTGATAAATCGTCCTTAAAGATTAGGAGAGTAGGGTTTGCCTTGTGAAATCACCCATTTCTTGCAATCGAAAGATCGGGTAGTTGTGCTTACTGGCGCTGGGTTGAGTCTTAACTCGGGAATCCCGACTTACCGCAATGGTGCCGGTCAGTGGCTACGCAATAACCCTATTCAGCATAATGACTTTTTGAATAAAGAAAGTGCTCGGCGCAGATATTGGGCGCGCAGTTATGCTGGTTGGCCGACCATAAATAATGCGATTCCAAACAAAGGTCATGAAAGCTTAGTGCGGCTGGAAGCCCAGGGGAAAATACTGTTATTAGTGACGCAGAATGTTGATCGTTTGCATCAGCGTGCGGGTCATCGGAGGGTAATAGACCTGCATGGTCGTCTTGATCAGGTTATTTGTTTGAGTTGTGGACAGAAATCGCTTAGGAGCAAAATCCAGCAGCGCATTCAGGAATTGAATTCTGGATTACCACATTCTGATGCATTTGCGCCAGATGGAGACGCCGACGTAGCGGAAGAAATCGTAGAATCTTTTCATGTGCCTGATTGTGAAAGTTGTGGCGGTATTTTAAAGCCTAATGTTGTATTTTTTGGAGATTCAGTTGGTCGTGAAATTGTGACAGAAATATATGAAAGTATTGACGAGAGCGACGCGTTGTTAGTTGTTGGTAGTTCTTTGATGGTGTTTTCTGGGTTTCGTTTTTGTAGATATGCCGCTGAAAAAAATATTCCAGTTGCTTGCATTAATCCGGGAAAAACTCGCGCGGATGAATTATTTTTTTTAAAAATTGAAGAACGTTGTGAAAATATATTGGAGAGAATAGCAATAGCCTTATCAGAATAAAATAAACAGAAATATACTTACAGGCTATTCTCATTTTGTAACGCTAATCAGAGGAAGAGTTAATGAATAAAAAAATTATGCTTTTGGCTCGAAATATTCCGTCACAATTAAACGCCTTAGTTTGCCTAAGTCTGTTTTTTAATTTTTATATTTTAGGAGAGACATTAATTGCGCAAGCGCATTTTGATGAGCAGGGAAACATTTCTAGTTCTGTGACAGCGGAGATACAGAGCAAGTTGCGTGATTCTTTAGCTTTTTCCGATCTACGAGATCAAGCAGAGGCTGAGCGAGGCTTCCTAGCACATCCGGAATTTAAGCAAATTCGTGATTCAACGGGTCGGGTAGTTTGGGATTTAGAGAAATACGACTTTTTATTGAATGGAGAGAGTTTTGATAGTATCCATCCTTCCCTGCAGCGCCAAGCTATCTTGAATATGAATTATGGGTTGTACGAGGTCGTTCCAGATTTTATATATCAGGTTCGTGGTTTTGATCTTGCAAACATGACTGTTGTGCGAGGGAATACGGGCTGGATCGTGTTTGATGTTCTCTTGTCGTCAGAAACTGCCAGAGCTGCTTTAGAATTAATTAACAAGGAGCTTGGAACATCTCCGGTAAGCGCTATTATATATTCTCATTCACATATTGATCATTTTGGAGGTGTTCTAGGAATAGTAAGTGTAGAAGAGGTCTCAAGTGGGGAGGTTGAAATTTATGCCCCATCAGGATTTATGCGTGAGGTTGCCTCTGAAAATGTTTATGCCGGAACCGCCATGGGTCGGCGTGCTGGTTTTCAATATGGGGGTAATATCCCTTCGAGTCCGTTCGGGCAAGTCGATTCCGCGATTGGAAAAGGTCTCTCTCGAGGATCGAGGGGTTTGATTCCGCCTACAGTGGTCGTTAGCGAAGCATTTG
>Ga0228615_1000547_pt1 | contig 20049 bp, 20 predicted proteins | sample 16DmetaG_FD_190530 | JGI IMG/M metagenome (GOLD analysis project Ga0228615, IMG submission 190530) | Seawater microbial communities from Monterey Bay, California, United States - 16D | ecosystem: Environmental > Aquatic > Marine > Coastal | place: USA: California | collected 2016-10-17
TTAAAGAAACTAGGGCGGGTAGCAATAACTTTTGGAGTGGGGGGCTTTAAAACCCCCTTTTAGATCGAAATAGAGGGGGGAAAAGGATGGTTCTTACTCTCAAACAGGACAGAACTTTTCCATCTCACGAAGCATTGTCGTTATCGCCGCGTCCATCGACTTATATCGCGCGACATCATCCGGCATCGTCTCAAGTTTTTCCCTTAATGTTTTCCAAACTTCCATGTTCTCTGCGAGTTCTTTCAAGGGGGTTGTTTCAATTCGGATCCCCATGAGAACACCCCCAGAAAGACCAGTGAAGAGCTGATGCTCAATACGCAAATAGACTTCGTCTAAACTCAACGTTTCATCCAGACGCTTGCGATTCAGATCCGGATGATAATCAAGAGCATCACTTCGAGTGAAACTCCAATTCTCTCGACAATATGATTTGCCTGGCTCCAGTTTTTCCAAAAACCGCTTGATCATTTCTCCAATCTGCGGATTCAACCGCGGCACGACTCCATGTACTTGATCAAGCGTCTTCCCGATAGCATGTCGAAGATCCCACGAAGACGGAAAACACACTGACCCGGCAGCCACTTGGCTCGTTTGGCGATCCATGAAGAGTAAATCAGCCTCCCATTGCTCTGAGAGTAATTTAAGATTGCGTGGTTCCTTTGAAACTACCTGCTCCCATTCCAGAGCTAGATCCCATGCCTCTTCCACTAGATTTTCTCCTTCTTCAGTACAAGCCGAATAGCGCTCAAAGCTCTCTTCTAATTGACGACTTCGTTTCAGTAAAAGCTCACCGCTTTCATCCTGCCGGGCGAAAAAAGACTTAGCATCTCCCTTACGCATCCGAAAGGCCCACTCAAATCCTCCCGGCGAAAAAAGCCGCCTCCAAAAAGGATTTTCTGATTCTTCACTGGGTGAATTCAAGAGCGCTATCGTGCCCTAGGTTAGGGCACGGGAAAGTCTAAATTTGTGCAACTCAAAACAGAAAGTTACAATATTTATTGATATTACGACTATTTGTCGTATTTTAACGACAAACAGTCGTAATTACCTCCTCAAAACACGTATATGATCGCTAATGCAGAACTCGCTATCTTGGACCTACTCTGGGAACACGGCCACCTTACCGCTCGTGAAATTCGTGAACAACTTTACCCGAATGCTCAAAAGCCTCAGCACGGGACCGTTCAACGCCTTCTCCAACGTCTCGAGAAAAAAGGATATCTATCTCGCGATCGTTCCCACTCTATTCACTTTTTCGCAGCCACAATGACCCGACAGGACTACGCCGGTCATGAACTGGAGTCCCTTGCCGACACCCTTACCGCGGGTTCTTTTACCCCTCTCATCACCCACCTCGTCGAAAATAAAAGGATCTCAACTGACGAAATTAACAAACTGCGAGCTCTCCTCGACGAACACTCTGACCAGTAAAACACCGTGCTCAACTTCCTCGTCCAGACCGGCATCACGAACGCTGCCATCGTTATTCCATTTGCCATTCTTGCTCTACTCATCGGCTCAAAAAACAAGCATCCTCATATTAGCCATCTTCTTTGGCTTCTCGTCCTGATCAAACTGATCACTCCGCCCTTATTCCATCTCATCATTCCAGGCACCTCTTCTTCCATCGTCGCCGCCCTTCCACTTGACCCAAATATCGCAAGCTCCACAGCCGTCTCACTTGACCCAGCAGGCAATGATCTCAATCAAAAAAATCTATCCCTAAAAACTCTACTCACTGGACTGTGGTTAAGCGGCACCATCGTTCTCCTCATCTTCACCCTTACAAAGGCCTTCTTTTTTCACCGCAAACTCCTTGCTTCCTGCCAACTTGCTCCAGCAGAAGTTCAAAACAAAGCTCGGCAACTCGCGTCCGCGCTCAAGCTCAAAAAACTCCCCACGATTCACACCACTTCCGCTTCTCTCACTCCTCTTGTTTGGTGGCTTGGAGGGCGTATTCACCTCGTTCTCCCTCAAAGTATCCTTCAAAAAATGCCTCCTCATGAGTGGCAGTGGGGCCTCGCACACGAACTTGCTCACATTAAACGCCGCGACCATTTAGTCCGCTGGATCGAGTGGGCTTCCGGACTCGCCTTCTGGTGGAATCCTTTGATGTGGCTCGCCCGAAAAAAACTGCGTGCTGCCGAAGAAATCTGCACAGATTCGCTTGTCCTCAATACCTTTCAAACTAATGCGCGCTCCTACGCCCAATCGATTCTCAACACTCTCGAAACTCTTGCTCCTCCGGCTTTCCGTCCACCGGCCATGGCAAGCAAAATAAACAGTGGCGGAAACCTAGAAAAACGAATGAAACATATCCTAACCCAAACCCCATCCCGCAAGCCCCGCATTCTTCAGATATGCGTCCTGCTTGCCTCAACCGCTTTCCTTCCTCTCGGCATTGCTCGGGCACAGGAGAAAAAGCCAAAGAAAAAAACGAACCTTGAGCAAGTGAGCAAAGAGCGTCAAAGGGCGGTCTTCCAAAAAATTCGAGAGGCTGTCGCTGCCGGGGATCTCACGAGAGAAGAAGCCGCCAAAAAAATGGAGGCCATCAAAAAAGGTGCCCAACGCGATCACGGGCCACGGGCCAAATACGCGGAAGCTGAGGCCAAAATGAAAGCTGCTGTTGCAGCTGGAAAAATGACCCGGGACCAGGCCACAGAACGGCTCGCCCGACTCGCCAAAAAACTCAAAGCAGCATCCGGAAACGAGGCTGCTAAAGACAAAATGCGCGCCGTCGCTGAAGAAATTGAGGAAGCCCGGAAAGCCGGAAAAATTACCGATGAGGAAGCCCGAGAAAAACAAGAGGCCCTCCGGCGCCGTGTTGCAAGCTCCGGAAAAGCCACCGACCAACGCATGCGCCGGAAAAAATATGCTGATGCCGAAAACAAGCTAATGAAAGCTGTCGAGGCTGGGGAGCTTAGTGAAGAAGCTGCCAAAAATCGCCTTATGCAATTCAAAAAGCGGCTCTGGCCGGACAAAGAATAAGGCGAAACCCTATCTGGCCCTGCCTTAGTCGGCGGGGCCTTCTTTCCAACTTATCCCTCGCCAAACTTCTGCAATTCTGTTCCTACTAGTCATAGTTCCATGAAAGTCATTCCACCTTTGGCCCTTCTCTTCTCCCTCGCCGCTCTTGCCATTTCCCTTATTCGGCAACCCGAACCTTCACCTGAAAAAACCTCTCCCTCAAGCGGTCGGCTCGAAGCTAGAATCCGCTCTCTCGAAAACGAACTCGCCGAACTCGCCAATGCGACAAGGCAACCCGTCAACGAATTTCAAGATCCTCTCACCAACCAATCTGACTCCAATTTACCACTCAATTCCACAGGTAATACTCCAACCAAACTCGAACAACAACTCCGTGACCTCGGTGTTATCGAGCATTTCCGGAAACAAAAAGCAAAGCTAGCAGAAGCCCGTTCCATCGTCTTGGACTCCGAGCGCGACCAATGGGAAAGAGTCAAAACTCTCTCTTCACTTAAGGAGGGCGGAGAAATCGACGATGAAATCGTTTCCTCCATGATGCCTCTCTGGACCGCTTCACTCGAAGACCCAAAGGGCGGATACCTTCGCTGGCAGCTTCTCGAAAATCTACGCGGGACGACCAATAGAGAATTCCGGACCAATATTCTTGAGTGGATCGGTGAAGAAGAATCTCCCAAAATGCGGGGTCAGGCACTCGAAACTCTGGCTCCCATGGCAAGTGATCCCAACGTTACCGAATGGCTCGAATACCTCGCCGAAAATGATTCCGAACCACGAATCCAAGAACGCGCGCTTGGGATTCTCGGAAACAACAACGAAGGTAAGTAGGGACAAAACTCTCGGTCCTCTACCTTTTTCCCAAATTTGACCCTAAGAAGACTATCACTCGCCCGCCTTCGCGGTGATCTTCACATGGAAAACTTTGTTGTGTTCACCCTTGCGCTTACCAAGACGCATTAGGCCTTCTCCACAAGTCACCCAGCTTTCGTGGTCGCTGATGCGACAAACTCCAGAATTTCCAAGGGTAGCTTGATTCTCCGCAATGAGGACACGCTCCGTTTTCCGTATCACCTGCAGGGTTTCCGGATTGACCCGAGCAATGAAAAGAGGGGCTCGATGCCGGAATATGTGGTCATTATTTGCGCCCTTGCGAGTATAAATGAGAAAGAGTCCTCCGCCACAGGTCACCCAATGTTGTTGCGTGTTATAACTGCCGAGTGGCAAGCCATCGTCAAAAGTCCACTCACGAACCGGGTCAAACTTCAGTCCATCCTTTGAGCTCGTCACATATGCGGAGTGATCGGCTCTTAGGGTCAGGAAGTAGCGACCTTCAAACTCCGTCAATGAGGGTTCGTAGAGACCACGATCTCGGGGGATGTTCAGTTCAGTTCCATGTTCGAGATAAGTCAGCGTTTCACCATCAAAGCGACAGCGGGCCACCGTGCTGGTGTAGTTGTGCTTTCGAACGTCTGCGACGTAGCGCACTGGCAGGAGGATCTCCCCATTTGGTAAATCGACTCGCTGGTTGTTTCCTGCATTACAAGCGGTGATCTTTCGTCCGGAATGGTCTTTCTCTGGCATAGCGAGAAATTTCATTGCTCCCCAACTCTTACTTCGGGGATCCGCCACAGCATAGGACACCTTCTCTCGTAAGCGCTTCTCTTCGGTCCCCTTCGCAAAGTTAAAAGTCTTTCCAGTAGTAAGGACCATCCCTGACTTAGCATGCCAGGTTGGCCAGAGATCACCTGGAGAAACCTCGAATCCATCCGCCTCTCTCTCACGCTGGAGCGACTCAATGAGCATTGGCTCACTCCATGTCCTTCCACCGTCACGACTGAATGATTGATAAACATCATGGAAGTCGTGCGACACGCCCTTGCCTGTCTCCGACATCGTCGTAATCCATAAAGGGTCATCGCCCGGAACAAAAGCGGTGCGCGCCTGCCACCAATCCCACTTATCGGTCCCTTCGATTGAGCCGAGAGTCTCGAATTCAAGAGCTATGGGTTCACGAGGGTGGGCCGTCACTAGGAGCATGAGGCATCCCAAATAGGTGCCTGTGGTGATCAGAAAGGTATTCAAGGCTTTAGGTTTCAAACTCTAATTGTAGAACAAGCTCCGTTAAAGTCGCTTACAATCCTACTCTGTTGTGAAACAACTTGCTGGTAATCCCTCGCCATTCACGAGATTTGCACCCAGCGGATTCGAAGCCCAAGCATACCGAGCCTTCGCTGGATTTTTGATGGCATCATGCCAGATTAAGATTTTGTCCCCATCGATCTTGGCCTGAGCCCACTGCCACTTGCCATCAGGACCTGCGATCTCAAAACGTTTTAGAGCTTTTCCGTCGCGCGCCTCTAAACCCGAAGCATGGTCAAACGAAACCACGATTTTGCCACCTCTCTTCTCCATGCCAGAGTAAAGAGGGCCAGAGATCACGACATCTTTCTTTCCGTAATCCTGAACCAAGGCCCAGCGAGCGAGGCGCTCACCAACATCATGCTTATTCTTGGGATGGATATCCCGAGCATCCCCAATGTCGTTGATCACGGCCATTCCGCTCTTTGGAATCGATTTTAACGCGCGGCGCATTTCATCCTGCACAACCACCCAGTCGCTCTCAGTCCCAGCTTCTGTCGTTGGCTCACGGAAATTAGCTAACTGAACCCAATAAAAAGAAAGATCGTGTCCCCAGCGCTGGCGCCAATCGCCCACCATACAACCAAGAAGCTCTTCGTAGCTACGTGCGGTCCCACCATTGGCATTGGCCTCGCCCTGATACCATATCGCTCCCCGGTTCCCATAACCCACAATTGGAGCAATCATCCCATTATAAATGGTCGATGGCATCGAGGGATTCTTGCCTGGATCACTAACCTTGCGAGGACCGCGTGGCTTACGTCCCTTCTTGTCATTTTTCCATTGGGCAAGTTTTTCCTTATATGCCTTCACCTGCTTTTTAAAGTTCTCATCCACCTTCTTCGAATCATATCCAGCGAGAGCTTTCGCTTTCATTTCGAGAAGCTTCTTTCCAGCCAGTAATTCGCCCAATGCTTCCTCGCTCGTAAAAGCTTGAACTGGCTTTCCTCCCCAAGCGCACTCAATCACTCCAACCGGCACCCCTAGTTCCTCACGAAGCTTTTTGGCAAAATAATAGCCGACCGCAGTAAACGATCCGGTATCCTGAGATTGAGTTGCCTTCCAATTCCCTTGCCAATTTTTTTGCGGTCGATTCTCGGCTACATTCGCGGAAACAAAAACTCGTAACAAAGGATCATTAGCTTTAGCAACCTCCTCCTTGGCATTCGCGCTTCCCGAAACTCGCCACTCCATATTTGACTGTCCGGAAGCTAACCAAACTTCACCAACCAAAACATCCTTGATCACCCTCTTCGACCCGGCGGCTTCAACCACCAATTGGCTTCCCTTGGCATTTCCCTTGAGGCTCTTCAGGACGATTTTCCAATCACCATTCTGATCAGCTCTGGTTCCATGATCTTCTCCAGCAAAAGACAATTTTACAGGCGCATTCGGCTCAGTCCACCCCCAGATCGGTGCAGTAGTATTGCGCTGCAATACCATCCCGTCCGAGAAAAGATTCGGCAATGTCAATTCGGCCAAGGCAGGAAAGACTGTCAAAAGTAGGGCGATGTAAACTCGTTTCATATAAAAGAGAGCCCCGATCTTACGGTCCAATTTACTGCGGTCTTTCCAGATGTCGCCTTGCACTGCATAAAAAGGCGCTCCATCTTCCCGGTATGCGATTTTTCATCGTTTTTTCCATCCTAATGGCCCCACTTTTGAGCGCCACCTTGGTTCCGATGCCAAGAGAAATTGTTCTAGGTGAAGGAAAACTGGTTGTAGATGTTCAAACGGCGGTCATTGCACCCGACTATTTATCTCCGCAAGCCGCGGTTCTAACCGGCGCTCTGCAAAAAACCACCGGTTATGTGCATCGCTTCCGAACAATCAAACAAGTGGGCCGGCTCCGCTACAAACGCGCGATCAAGCTTAGCTTAGGTGAATTCGAAAAACCGGAATTTTACCGCATTGAGATTACCCCGGAAGGCGCCACCATCCAAGGCGGTGATATCCCCGGTCTCATGCATGGTATCCAGACCATCGCACAGCTTCTTCCCGTTGCCGAAAAGCCCCTACCGAGAGCGCTCATCCCAGCCCAAGTTATTGAAGACTGGCCGGAAAATCCACGCCGTATTTTTCATCTTGATGTCAGCGCCCACCTCTTCCCGACTGATGATCTGAAATCGCTCATCGATTGGCTCTCATTCCACAAGCTCAACGAACTACACCTTCAACTGAACGGAGATCACGGATGGCGGATGGAGAGCCTAAAATTTCCCAAGCTCCACAAAATCGGGAGTATTCGAGCATCGACTCCACCTTTCGGTGACCCCACTGGAAGCGACTCGACTGAATATGCCGGCTACTATTCTCGCGAAAAAATTAAAGAACTGATTACCCATGCTAATTCGAGGGCCATCTCTGTGGTTCCGACCTTCACCTTCACAAACGGAGCAACCTCGTTGATCGCCTCCTATCCCGAACTCGGCGATTCTCCTCTCAAAGTCGCCAACACTTGGGAAGATCGACAAGTGGGTATTCTACAAACCGAATCCACTCTCGAATTCCTTGAAAAACTTTTGGCAGAAGTCGCCGAATTATTTCCTGCAGAAACTATTCGAGTTCAGGGTGGCCCATCAGAATTCCACGACTCTCTTAAAAAAATTGCTACCAGACACCGGAAGAACCTACTTCTCTCCGAGAACATCAAGACCACCGACTTCTCGGTCTACTCGCGGCGTAAAGAGGCTGAGCTCCTCCTTGCCGAAAAGCTCGAGGCCGAGGAAGGATTTAACCCCGTTCACAAAGTATACCAATGGCAACCAGCACTACTTTCGCAAGCCAGCCTCCGCACGCGTTACGTTCATGAATTTGCCAAGCTCCAATACCTCGTTTTCCCAAGAATCGCAGCCTTTGCTGAAGCCACCTGGTTGCCAACCTCAAACCTAAATTACAAAAAATTTCGAATTCGACTCGACTCCCTCGACAAGCGTTATCGGCTCGGCAAGGTCTACGCTTCTCTCGTTTACGACCCCCCCACCAAAAAGGCGGTCTATGATACCATCATAACTTCATCAATCGAAGCCCGTGAAGGATACAGTCCGGAGCTCATTTTTGACGGAAAGCTCGATAGTTTCTTTTGGTCCCTTGGCGGTCTAAAAGACAATGATCACCTCACCGCCGAATTCCCATGGCCAGCCACTGGCAAGGTGACTGTGACTACTGGAACGAACGGCATAGACGTTGGTATTCTCGAATCCGGTAGCCTCGAACTTTCGAAAGATGGTAATACTTGGGCTCCTCCTCAGAAATTATTCGAAGGTTCCGCCACCCTTCCAGTTCCGCAGGGAACGCGCTTTGTTCGAGTTCGCGCCACGGCCCCGCAAGACGAACCCCTAATTTTTAGCGAACTTCTTCTAACGCCTGTGCTACTTGCTCCTATCCACCAAGAGGAGAGGGAGGTCGAACTTCGATTTAACAAGAAGAAGATCGAGCTCACGTTTAAAGCAGACTTCAGTAAAAATCCCGACTTCCGCGACGAAGTCGAAATCGCCAGGAGGATCTTTTTCGAAAGCTGGCTTCCGCTCGCTAAACGCATTGGCACCGCCGACTACCCTGATACCCCCCGCACTTTTGAAATCAAATCTGGGGAGCCCGGAAATCTTACCGAGACCCAAGTGAAAGATTGGGTTCTCAAACGCCTTATCCCAAAACTTCAAAACTACCCGGCTAATTCACCCGATTGGATAGCGACCGGCTTACAAGCTCGACTTCGTGGAGACATCGCAAAAGATCCTGACAAAAGGAAATTTAAAGAGGGTGGTTCACAAACCGCCGCGTTCTTCGATTGGATCGCCAAAACCCATCGGGAAGAATCTCTCATCGCAATCTCACAAGACTGTCGAAACGGCAGCTACCGTGAAACTCGCTGGAAGCTCTTTACAAGAAAAAGCCTTGCCGAGCTGGCGGCACTTTATCAGGCGGCACCATAGAGGAATTTACGGTCCTCAGAAGCGCCCCCCTGAATCTTATATCCACGGAATTGATAGGGAAAATTGTAAGCCTTGCTCTGAAAAGACCTAGCCGTCATTAAGCGTTGGGCAAGGTGTAGCCTTCACGATAATGTTCACGATCAAGTTTAGTCGCAGCAGCTCCAAACTCACCCGTAAACTTCTTCCCATCAGTAGTCAAAGGTGCCCCCAATCCAGGCTGGGTCGCACCAATACCATTAGCCTCAAAATGAGCCATCATGCGATCAACAGCATCAGCTACCTGCGCCCGCCCTTTTAAGGACGCCTTAATTTGCTCTGCCGGAAGTTCCTTCCCAAGTGACAACGCATGTGCCCCGATATGTGCGAGCGCGGCTGAATGATGACCATTCTCAGCATTGTGAAGCGCGTTCTGATTCCCATTTAGGCAAGCGTCGAAGAAGTTGTGGATATGATTCTGACCACCTTTAAATTCCTTAACCACTTTCCCCTCCTTATCGACAATCTTGCAACTAGCTCCATGTCCTCCGAGGAGAGACCCTCCCTCATACTCAATAACATTTCCAATCGTCACTCCGCGGTAATTTGGCATACCATTTTTCCAGTTGAGACCTTTTTTTGGCAACCCTCGCACTTCAAATAAAATCGGGGCCGGCTTCTGATCCACATAAAGGATTTGCGTATTCGCGGTATCGCCATCGTCATCGTAACCGTAACGACCACCGATACTTAAAATTGCTGGGGGAAGCTCCATTGGGTCACCCAGAGCCCAGCGGCACACATCAAGCTGATGTGGGCCCTGGTTGCCAAGATCTCCGTTGCCATAGGGTGACTGCCAGTGCCAATCGTAATGAAACTGTTTGCGGCGTATCGGTAGCACTTTCCGCGGCCCAGACCACAGATCGTAGTTTACCGTCTTCGGAGCCTCGACCGGAGCCTCGACCTTTCCGATCGACTTACGCGGCTTGTAACAAAAGCCTCTGGCCAAGGTTAACTTGCCAAGGTTCCCCTCCTTTAGCCAAGCAAAGGCCTCGGCCCAGCAGGTCTCCGACCGGCGCTGAAATCCGTGTTGAATTACCGTCCCATACTTCGCTTGTCCATCAGCCAACTTCTGACCTTCCCAGACGTTGTGGGAAACTGGCTTCTCCGTGTAAGCATCTTTCCCATTTGCGGCTGCAGTCAATGCAATCACGGTGTGGGTATGGTTTGTCGTTGCAATACAAACCGCATCAACGTTCTTGTCCTCGCACACTTTCCGATAGTCTGAATAGGTCTTCAAACCCGTAATCTTATGGCGCTTTTCCATCTCCACCACCCGACGCTTTAGCTGATCAGAATCGATGTCGCACAAGCCCACGAGACGAGCCTTTTTATGGGAAATCACCGCGTTGATATGGTTCGAGCCACGGCCTTTGACACCAATCACCACCACGCGAAGTTCGCCATTGGAGCCTGCCGCTTTGGCGAAGGGAGAAAGAAGGGAATAAGTGCCCGCAAAGGCCGAAGATCTGAGAAGCTTACGACGATTCATAATTCGGTTTAGAACTACGAAGATAAGGTGGTTAGCTTGTCATTATTTTGGCCCTGCGATGGTTTTGTTCCAATAGATGATAACATTCTTGGTTGCCCGCCCCGCAGCGACCAAGTCAAGGTCACCATCTCCGTCGAGGTCGGCTGCCTTCATGTCCTCGCAAGCCATCGTATTATCATCAATCAGAGCATGCTGTTTCCACTCGCTACCATCTTTACTGGTCGGCACATAGAGACGAATCCCAACCTTCTTGTCTTCCCCCGTTTTTTGACGCCAGCCTGCCGCCACCTGATCATAGCCAAGGCCCAGAAAATCTCCTGTAACTAAGGCATGTCCTTGGCTCAAGCTATCATCAATCACAACCCGATTTTGCGACCAAAGCCCACTCTTTGCCTCAGGGTTAATCACCACTTCGTTCCCGTGCATCGGCTCAATCGAGGTAATGAACCGGTTCCCATTTGGAAGTTTGCCAAGCCGCACTTCACCTGCGCCTTTCTCGGTCATCTGGCGCGCGGTCCACTGATCTTTTCCTCCCGGATAAAGTAAATGTATCCCTTCCTTGCATGCCACCAGAATACTCTCATTCCCCGAACGATCCCACCTGACCGGATCAAAGTTGTGTGCCAAATGAAATCCCTTATGAATGAGAAAAGTCTTCCAGTCTTTCTCCGGACGATATCCTAAAAAATTAATCCCTTCGCCTTCTCCACTCACATTCCTGGGACCATGCAATGGCAATACCGCGAGAAAATTTTTACCCCCCTTTTCTCCGACCCAGTGCATCCGGTGGACCGTCGGCTCGCGATGTAATTCCGTTACCCCTCGCTTCGCAAAACAATCCGCAGACCCATTGAGCGAGAACACAGCGCCACTCGTTTTGGTATCGCCCGGATTCCATTCCGCGCCCACCGCAATCTCCGCCTTGTTGTCGCCATCCAAATCCTTCGCACAAAGGCAGACATGATCTTTCTTTGTCAGTTTCCCGGTAAGCTCGCGCATCTCCCAGTTAGGACCCCGATACGCAACCGTCCGATCCGAGTCAGCCAACAAAATATCCACCTTCCCATCTCCATCAAGATCCGCCACCGCTAGCCCATAACCCACCCTGATCTTATCATCGATTACCTGTGCCTCAAAAGCTGCTTCCGGCAAAGCAAATCCCGAAAGAACCAAACTTGCTGATAACGTTGCAATCTTTATCATTGCTCCATTTATCACAATCAACTTCGTATCTAAACGAATTTCGAGATCTCTCTATTTCTTAACAAGATTTTATGACCAAAAAATCCGACTAAAATTAGCCGGGTTGTCTAAAAGGAAACGAATTAAATTCGAAAATCCCATTAATTATTCACCAATCTCAAGCTCCTCAGCCCCGTCCTCAAGACCGTAAATCGCATCAAGCTTGTCTGACATTTCCTTCATTTGCGGATTATTCAGCGCCTCCATAAGAACAGCTCCGATGGCTTCTGCATCAGGATTTTCAGCCATCATTTGAAACATTTTTTGGCCGATCGCTTGGCCTTTACCTTCAAAGCCTTCCTTGATTGCCTTCATCGCTTCCTTTTCTTCGTCGGTCGGAGGATCAAGAGCCTCAGCCGCGGCGAGGACTTCCTTCAAAGTTGCATTGGCGCCTTCCACCGTTTTCACAAAAGCCTCGGCAGACTTCACATCCGTAATTGACCCCATGCCCTCCATGATACCTGTCATAGCCTTGGCAACCTTAGTTCCAAGGTCAGAGTGACTGGCTGATCCTTGTGGTTCGGCGGCTGGCTCAGCTGGTGCTGGCTCTGGTGCAGGTGCTGGCTCAGGTGCTGGTGCAGGTGCGGGCGCTGGTGCAGGTGCTGGCTCTGGCGCTGGTGCAGGTGCGGGCGCTGGCTCAGCTTCCTCGGCGGGTGCTTCTTCGGCAGGTGCTTCTTCGGCAGGTGCTTTTTCATTGTCTCCACAGGAAACAATGCTGAAAGGGAGTAAGATTGCGGCGGCAAATGGAAATATCGTCTTCAGTTTCATCGGTCTATTCTTTGATTTCGGAATGAGCCTACACGGAATTGAAAATCTCGGCGAACATAAAAACTGATCTTGAAACTTGGCCAAGCAGGCTGGTCCACCAGAGGCCCGGTCTCTGATTGGCCTTATTTGGAATCCGAATGATATCCCCCACCTCTATTTTCTGAACGGTAATCCAAAGAAAACGGCGACTATTTCCAGTCGCCGTTTTTAAATTTAGAAGTCAGCAGGTGTTTCTACACCCGCTTTCGCTTGAGCTTGAGCATCGCTTCTGACTTGGCAATCGCAGCTTGAAGAGCTGCCATCTCATCGTGGTCAACGTTCTCGCCAGCCAGCGCTTCTTGCGCCCGTTTCATAGCCTCCTCGACTTGTGCCTCGTCAATCGCGTCTTCGCCGATTGCCAAATCAATTAGGACCGACACCTTATTGTCAGACACTTCAACGAATCCTTCACCAACCGCAAGCTCTTCGATTTTACCGTCTTTCTTGTAACGAAGCTCTCCGGGAGAGAGAGGTGCTACCAAAGCAGCGTGCATGTCCAATACTCCCATCTCGCCCTCGCTACCAGGAAGATAAACGTCCTCAACGGTACTGGAGAAAATTGTTTTCTCCGGAGTCACGATGTCGAGTTGGAAAGACATGGATTTAAGATTTAAGATTCTAGAGTTAGGGAATAACCAGACAGAACGCCTTAGCCTTTATCGACTGAGTCGATACCTGCCTTCATGTAGAAATTAGACTCCGGAACCGCGTCGTGCTTTCCGTCGAGAATCTCGGCAAAACCTTTGACGGTGTCTTCGATAGAGCAAAGCACCCCGGGAACGTTGGTGAAGACCTCCGCAACATGGAAGGGCTGAGTCAAGAAACGTTGGATCTTACGAGCGCGGAAAACTGAGAGCTTGTCCTCGTCAGAAAGTTCGTCCATTCCAAGGATCGCAATGATATCTTGAAGATCTTTGTAGCGCTGAAGCACAAGCTGGACGCCACGAGCAACTTTATAGTGCTCCTCGCCAACGATCTCAGGAGAGAGTGCTGCTGAGGTGGAAGCAAGTGGGTCAACCGCAGGGAAAAGAGCCTGCTCAGCAAGAGAACGCTCAAGCACAACCGTTGCATCAAGGTGAGCAAAGGTGTTAGCAGGAGCAGGGTCAGTCAAGTCATCCGCAGGAACATAGACGGCCTGAATCGAAGTAATCGAGCCCTTCTTAGTTGAAGTGATACGCTCCTGAAGTCCGGCCATTTCCTCGGCAAGAGTCGGCTGGTAACCCACCGCCGAAGGTGTTCGTCCAAGAAGTGCTGATACCTCGGAACCAGCCTGCGAGAAACGGAAAATATTATCAACGAAGAGAAGAACGTCAGAATTATCCTCATCACGAAAGTGCTCGGCCATCGTGAGAGCAGAGAGCGCGACACGAAGACGGGCGCCCGGAGGCTCATTCATCTGGCCGTAACAAAGTGCCACTTTAGACCCATCGGCAAGAACAGGATTACCATTCTCATCAATCTTGGGATGCCCATTTGAATCTTTCTCGCAGGAAATAACACCAGACTCAATCATCTCCCAGTAGAGATCATTCCCCTCACGAGTTCGCTCACCCACTCCAGCGAAAACGGAATAACCACCGTGCGCCTTTGCGATATTGTTGATGAGCTCCATGATCACCACGGTCTTACCCACACCAGCACCACCAAACATGCCACCCTTACCACCCTTGAGAAGTGGGCAGATTAGGTCGATAACCTTAATTCCAGTCGGAAGAACCTCAGCTGAAGAAGCCTGCTCTTCAAGAGTAGGCGCCGCGCGGTGAATTGGGGAACGCTTGTTCTCGTCTTCAAGATCCAATGAATTTTCATCCACCACATCACCAGTCACGTTGAAAATACGACCAAGAATCTGCTTACCAACAGGAACCGCAATCGGCTGGCCAGTGTCAGCGACATTTAAGCCCCGCTTCAGACCTTCCGTGGTGCTCATAGCAACTCCGCGAACCCAGCCGTCACCGAGATGCTGCTGAACTTCGAGAACGAGCTTGGTGTCTTCTCCGAAGAGTTGGTAGTGCACCTCGAGGGCATTGTAGATTTCCGGCAGCTGGTCGGCGGCCGAGAAGTCAACGTCAACGACGGCGCCGATGACCTGAACGATAGTTCCTTGGTTACTCATGGTGGGAAAGTTGTGAGATTGATGTGGTTCGTTTAGAAAAATAAGTGAATGGATCACTCCATAGCCTTCATGGCAGTCGTGATTTCGAGAAGTTCAGCAGTGATCGCTGCCTGACGGGCCTTGTTGTACTGGAGGGTCAATTCCTTAACCATCTTATTGGCATTGTCGGTGGCCGCCTTCATGGCAACCATTCGGGAAGAATGCTCGGAAGCGCGTGCTTCAACCAGCATTTGGTAGATCTGGAAATTGATGTAAAGGGGGAGAAGTTTATCGAGAACGCCCTCAGCGCTCGGTTCGAATTCATACGGGGTATTTATCGCAGTTTCGACATCAGTCTCGCCGATTTGCCCCTTCCCGACACCCTCGTAATCTTGCTTTTCAGCTAGAGAATCAGCTTGGATGGGCAAGAGTTGGCTAACGTGAGGAGTCTGAGTCAAAGTGCTAACAAAATTATTGAAAGCAACCGTGATTTTGTCGTACTCGCCGCTGAGAAATTGATCGGTGAGAAACTTTGCGATGGGCTTAGCATCGTTGAATGGAACAGGATCTTCGACTTCCCAATCCGTGACAATCTTACCGCCGCTCTTCGCGATAGACTGACGAAGTTTTTTACCAACCGTCACGTATTCGGCGCCATCAGAAGCTGCCGCGCGGACTTTTTTGAGAAGGTTGGTATTAAGGCCGCCACAAAGTCCCCGTTGGGTTGAAATCACGAACATCAGTTCCTTGCCTCCTTCACGCTGAGCAAGTAGAGGATGGGAATCTTCGTCCGTGTTATCCTTGAGGTTTACCAAAACCTTATTGAGCTTATCGGCGTAGCCACGACCAGCAAGGGCCTGGTCTTGAGCTTTCTTCATCTTCGCAGCAGCAACCAGCTCCATCGCTTTTGTAATCTGCGAGGTGCTCTTAACCGATTTGATACGGCGGCGGATGTCACGAAGGTTGGCCATTTGAGTGGTTGAAGATTGAAGTGTTCAGTTTACCGCAGTGAGATCTTCGTGCTTATTTCCAAGAACCCTTGAAGTCTTCGAGGGCAGTCTTGAGACCATCGTTAATTTCATCAGAAAGCGCCTTTTCGTCTGCGATTTTCTGAAGGAGGTCAGCCTTGCGAGTGGTGAGGAACTCCTCAAGAGCTGCTTGGCATTCCTCGACGCGTTCTACTTCGACATCGTCGAAATGGCCATTTTGCATAGACCAAAGAACAGCGACCTCCATCTCCATGGAAAGAGGCGAGTATTGGTTCTGCTTGAAGAGCTCAACGATGCGTTGGCCACGATTGATCTTGCCCTTGGTGGCATCATCGAGATCGGAACCAAACTGGGCGAATGCCTGAAGCTCGCGGAACTGGGCCAAGTCGAGCTTGGTCGTTCCTGCCACCTTCTTAATGGCCTTAGTCTGAGCTGCAGAACCCACGCGGGACACTGACAGACCAACGGAAATCGCAGGTCGGATGCCCTGATAGAAAAGATCAGTCTCAAGGAAAATCTGACCATCCGTGATAGAAATCACGTTGGTTGGGATATAAGCCGAAACATCACCCGCTTGAGTCTCGATGATCGGGAGCGCGGTTAGAGAGCCACCACCCTCTTTGTCGGAGAGACGAGCGGAACGCTCGAGGAGACGTGAGTGAAGGTAGAAAACATCACCAGGATAAGCTTCACGACCAGATGGGCGTCGAAGAATCAGGGACACCTGACGATAAGCGACCGCCTGCTTGGAGAGATCATCAAAGACAATGAGGACGTCCTTTCCTTGATCCATGAGATACTCAGCAAGAGCACATCCAGAGTAAGGAGCGAGAAACTGGTTCGTCGCGGAATCAGAAGCAGAAGCTGAGACGATCGTCGTGTTATCGAGAGCACCAGCATCTTCGAGAGTAGCCACTGTCCGAGCGATGTTTGACTGCTTCTGGCCAATCGCAACATAAATACAGTAAACTGGCTTGTGGTCTTTGATGCGACCTTCAGCGGCAGCTTTATTTTGGTTCGCCTGTGAAATGATGGTGTCGATTGCGATGGTTGTTTTACCAGTGGAGCGGTCACCAATGATGAGCTCACGCTGGCCACGGCCGATCGGAATCATCGCATCGATCGCTGCGATACCAGTTTGTAAGGGAACCGAAACCGATTTCCGCTTAATGATACCAGGCGCAATCTTTTCAACGGGGTATTGATCCGCAGCGCTAACATCGCCTTTTCCGTCAATCGGCTCACCGAGGGTGTTGACAACACGTCCGAGGAAATTTTCGCCAACCGGAATTGAAAGGAGCTTGCCAGTCGCTTTGCACTCCATGCCTTCGGTGATGTGCTTTCCGTCACCGAGGAACACCACCCCGACTTCACCTTCCTCAAGGTTAAGGGCGAGTCCGGTCAGTCCGCCGGGAAATTCGATCATCTCGTTCAGCTGGGCGTCGCTGAGTCCTTCGACCTTAGCGACTCCGTCACCGGTTTCACGGACAATGCCGATATTGGTTTTTTCAACGGACGTAGAGACGTTCGCGATTTGGGCTTCCAGTTCTTGGAGAATGCTGCTCATGACAAGTATTGGTGAGAGAGTGGGTAAAAAGAGAGAGAAAAAGGGTTATAGAGATTCTTGGAGACGCTCAAGACGAGCTTTGACCGAGCCATCGAAAAGATCATTTCCGACCCGAATGCGCATACCTCCGAGTAATTCGGGGTTCACTTTGAAGTCAAAGTTAAGATCGTCACCATACTGGCTACAGAGTGATTTTTTGACCTTGCTAGAGGTCGCTTTGTTTAGGTCGACGGCGCTTTCGACTGTGACTTGTTTCTTAGCAAGCTCCGCTTGGAGAAGGCGGCGAAGTGCCTGAAGCATACCGCGATAATCGCGGGGCTTTTCCTTCGCAAGTTTGGTCACAGCGACTTTAAGATGCTCCTCGTTCACCTGTCCATCCTTTGAACAAAGGCGGAAAATACGGCGAGCTGTGCTCTGGGCGACTTTGGAGACTTTCATCGTCGGTTAAGTTGAAAATTAGTTGATGCTAGAAACAGCTTCTTCGTTGATCCGCTTTTGATCGGAAGCGTTGAGCTCCTTGCCAGTCACTTGGCAAGTGGTAGCGACAACGAGACGACCGAACTCTTGTTTGAGCTCTGTCGCTAGGGCAGCCCGCTCCGCGCGTGCTGCTTCTTGCGCTTTGTTAAGGATCGTTTGAGCTTGTGCAACCGCCTCTTGGGACTTCTGCTCACCGAGGGCAGTCGCACTTTCCTTGGCCTCGGAAATCATTCGCTTAGCGTCGGCATTCGCCTTTTCTAGGAGAGCCGCTTTTTCCTGCTCGCTCTCATCAAGCTTCTTCTGAATCGCCTCCATTTTAGCTTCTCCCTCAGCGATCCGATTGCGGCGCTTGTCGAGAATCTCAAGAACAGGGGCATAGGCAAATTTCTTCAAAAGGAGACAGATAATGATGAAGTTGACCCACTGGGCGATAAAGCTAGGCCAGCTCACGTGGAACTTCCTTAGGATTTCGCCGACGGCTCCTTCATCGCCACCGGCTTCAACAGGAGCGCTGGCCAAAATTTGAAAGGTATCGAGAAGCATTTTGAAAAAAAAATGTTTGGTAGAGAAAGAAAAAGGAAGCCAGCGACCCTGGTGGGACGCCGGCCGAATCCTTATTAGCCAAGGAAAATGGCGATGAAGATCAATCCTTCCGCTAACGCGGCAAAAATGATCGAAATCGTCATGATGTTACCGAAAGCGCTTGGGTTACGCCCGGTAGCTTCAGCAGCTTTGGAACCGACAAGGCCGATACCGAGTCCAGCACCAAGACCTGCAAGGCCGATGTGAATTTTACCCTCCAACTCCGCAAGGAGATTGAACAGCTCAGGAAGTGCAGCAGCGATTTGAATTAGACTATCCATTTTCTTAGTTTGTTTAGTTTGTTGTTTGTACCGTCGGCCCCCACGGGATCCATGGTCTGACCGACAAGATTTTTTCTAGGGAGAAGATTCAGGAACAGGCTCAATCCCTTGCACCTCGTCCTTATGCTCGTCTTCGTGCTCGTGCTCGTGTTCGCACATTAATTTAATAAAGACCGCGCAAAGCAAAGAAAAGACCAAGGCTTGGACAAATCCGACCAAAAGTTCGAGAAAGTAGAAGGGGAGGGGAGGAAGCCACTTTAAGAAGACCGGCACATTCATGGCCGACATAGTCTCCAAGATACTTTCTCCAGCGTAGACATTTCCGTAGAGACGGAACATCAGAGCCACCGGCCGAACCGCGATTGAAAGCACCTCGATGACACCTACAAAAAGAAAAATGGCACCCATGAGGATTAAGACGATTCCTTTAAATTCTCCTTTTGGAGCAAAAATGTGTCCGAGGAAGTTCTTTATGCCGATTTCGGTGATGGCCCACCAAAACCACAAAACCGCAAACGTTAGCGCCATTGCGCTCGTCAAATTGAGATCCGCATTGGCGCCACGAAGGAAGGGTTCATAGCGATTGGCTGGGTCAACCCCATCGCCTGTAAGCTCCCAACCGACCGTTCCGATTCCTGGCACAAGGCCAAACCAATTCGAGAAAAGAATCAGAATGAAAATCGTTCCAAGAAACCAGAAGGTCTTCATTGCCAATTTGTAGCCGAGGATCCCTTCAAAAAAGCTAAACAGTGATTCAACGATCCACTCGACAAAATTCTGCACACGCTTGGGAACCATTTGAAGGTTCTTCGTTGCTATTTGGGCCACTCCAATCAAGAGGGCTGCGACGACCCAAACCGCTATCATTGAATTTGTTATCACAATCGGCCCAAGAACGATCACAGGTTCGGCGCCAGCAGGAAGGTGATCGTGATCCGGAAGCTCACCACTGCCCGCGGCAGCTACGGCAGGGAGTGCCGTAGCAAAGAAAAGGGCCAAAAACGGAAAAAATCTGGAAAAGGAAGCCATCGCGATCGCAAGCTCCAAATCGGAGCCGGGCGGGATTTAACGACACCCATCGCTCCAAGCAAGTTTTTCTTTGTGAAAAGTTTCACAAAGTCGGTTTAAGCCCTAAAAATCAACGATTCTGACTCTCAAACTATGTTTGGGCATCTTCACTTTTTTGCAATCACACGAAATCCAAGATCGTTACGCCGAGTGCTGCGGGAATCGACCCAAAGACGGGCCAAAATTCCACCATCGCGATTTTCAAAAGAGGCCCCAGCGGCAACATAAGCTTTTGGTGCAAGCGATTCCGCCGGATTGATCTCAGAGACCGCGGTCCACTCGCGGACACTTCCAGCCATCCCAGCAAATCCCACTCCAGTTACATCCATTTGGTCATGGCCCACAGGCCCCCAC
>Ga0228615_1000556_pt1 | contig 19933 bp, 9 predicted proteins | sample 16DmetaG_FD_190530 | JGI IMG/M metagenome (GOLD analysis project Ga0228615, IMG submission 190530) | Seawater microbial communities from Monterey Bay, California, United States - 16D | ecosystem: Environmental > Aquatic > Marine > Coastal | place: USA: California | collected 2016-10-17
GATGTCCAAAAGGTTAGCATCAGGACACTTGCACTATACCAACCTAACTAAAAAACAAAATTATTTAGGACCATATGTCAAAAGAACAAGCCAAAGCAAACAGCGAGTAATTAGAACGTTTATTGTAAATTCAACAGAAACACAATTATTTCCAATTGATTTTTATAAAAATTCTGCTTCACTTACAGATTTAGAAATATCAGTAGCGGTTAACGGTGTAAGAAAAACAATTACAACAGACTACACATTAGTTGATGGGACAACAAACAGATATGTTAAGTTCAATAAAAAATTAGCAGTAGATGATCAGATAAGAATGGCAGGATATAGTTCTGCTAAAAAAATTGACGGTAAAGGCATTTATGAAGTACCAGACAGTTTGGCTATAAACTGCGAAAATGAATCATTAGGCACATTTACATATGGACAAATAATGAAACACGTCCAAGATATGTTTGATAAAAATCAAGATATAACAGGACAAATACCTGGAACATCTAACCTCAGAGACAAACCAGATGCAAGGTTAAAAGGCGGAACAATACTTCAGCATGAAGGGTCATTGTTGCCAGCAGTGTTTGGAATAATAGATCAAGAGTCGAATCTTGTTTCTGCAATTGATTACACAAATTTAGAATATGAAAAATGGTACAATGCATTTTTAACACACTCAATAGACACAGCATATGAAGGTGTTGCAAGAGACAGAGTAGACGAAATAATTGCTTCTATAACACAAGGAAGAACAAGTTCTTTCCCATTCTATTATGAAGATATGTTAGGTTGGGGAGAAAATGTTTCAACCAGAACACACACAGTTGCAGGAGCATCACAAACTGAATACGCAATAGACTCACAGTTTGATATTACCTCATTAAGCAACAGAGCAGTGTACATTTATTTGAATGATGAACTTTTGATACTAGGTGCTGACTACACATTCAGCACAGTGGATGACAGTATCGATGTAACAAGAGCTCTTGCTGAAGGTGATAAAATTGTTATAAAAGATTATGCAGACACCAAAGGCAGTTACCTACCACCATCTCCATCCAAACTTGGAATATATCCAACATATAAACCAGAGATAATCTCAGATGACACTTATGTAACAACAACGTCAATGATTAGAAGACACGATGGATCATTTATAAAAGCATATGGTGATGAAAGAGATGATTTAATTATAGAATTAGAAAGAAGAATATACAATAACATTAAAACATCATATGATTCTTCATTAGCAAAAATTGATGATGTAATACCTAGTATCTTTACTGCAACAGATTACACACTTAATGAAGTAACTGATATAATGGCACCAGACTTTCATACTTGGGCAGGACGTAATAATGTACAGTACATAAACAACACAACGTTCTCAGAAGGATCACCATTTACATACAACTACGCAAACAGCACAGACAGAATTAAAAACGAAAAATTGCCGGGATACTGGAGAGCAATTTACAAATATTTCTACGACACGGATGCACCACATGTAAGACCATGGGAGATGCTAGGACATTCTGAAAAACCTAGCACATGGGACGCAACATACGGCACTGCACCATACACATCTGGAAATGATGTATTATGGACGGCTATTGCAACAGAGACAGGCAGATACGGCAAGGCAGACATAAAAAATTATTTGCCAGTTGATGCATCAGGAAATTTATTAGATCCTATTGCGGCCGGACTTATAGATGTTTTAGATATTCCAGGAAGAAGATCCGGTTGGAAAGTGGGAGATCAATCACCAGCAGAAACAACATGGAGAAGATCGCCGGCATATCCGTTCACAGTAATAAAAACGTTAGCATTAACACAACCAGGTAGATTCTTTTCAAATATGTTTGATCCGTCTAGACAAACAACAAATATTGGCGGAAATCAAATAGACAAAGAAAGCGGAGTAAGAAAAATATTTAAAACTGCCAAATATTATTTGCAAACATCGACAAACAATGCAACCGGAGTAACAACAACATATCTAACAGCAGGCTATCAACCATTTGTAGTAAACTATCTAATATCAAAAAATCTCGATCCAGATACTTTTTACTACAAAAAGATGACAAACATTAAAACACAACTAGCATACAAACTAGGTGGATTTACTGATAAAGACAATTTAAAAATATTAACAGATTCAGTATCTCCAGGTTCGGCATCCGGATCTAAATTTATTCCAGATGAGAACTACAAAATATTATTTAGAACATCAAATCCGGTACAATCTTTTAATTACTCTGGTGTGCTTATAGAAAAGAATACAGATATTTCTCGAGACGGATCAACAATACTAGGCGGGTTTAAAGTTTTAGGATACTCAACATCTAAACCATATTTCAAATTTAATTACCCGGTTAAAACTTCTGTGGGAAATAAATTATCGGTGGAAGGTTCACAAGAAGTAGTAAGTTACAACGATTACAAAGAAACTGTACAAACAATACCATATGGTTATGTGTTCGATACTGTGCAAGAAGTTACAGATTTTTTACTTGGTTACGGAAATTATTTAGAACAACAAGGATTTAAATTTAACAAGTATTCGAACGAAATAAAAGAAACACTAAATTGGCAAAACGCAGTACGAGAATTTTTATTTTGGACAACTCAAGAATGGGCACCAGGTTCAGCAATTACTGTTTCACCTGCCGCACAAGGATTTGAGATAGACACAGAAAACTCAATAGTAGGCAAACTACAAAATTTAGCCGGAGATTACTCGTTACTAGATGCAGGCGGTAGAAAAATTCCTATAAGACAAGTATCCACAAAAAGATTAGGCAAAACATTTGACTTGGAAATAAAAGATGAAAGTACTGGACTGTACAACATAGTTTTAAGCACTGTTCAAAAAGAACACGTGCTTTTATTTGATAACAAAACTGTGTTCGCAGATATCATACACGAGCCTACAACAGGTTTCAGACAAGCAAGACTAAAAGTAGTGGGATGGAAAACAGGCGGATGGAATGGTGATTACTATGCTCCGGGATTCATGTTTGATTCTGCAGAGGTAACATATTGGACTGCAAATACAGATTATAAAATAGGCGATAGCATAGAATATCAAGGGAAATTTTATGTTGCAAAAGTAAATCATTCATCGACATCATTATTTGAAACTTCAAATTGGATATTAAAATCTGAAAAACCAGCATCACAATTAATTCCAAACTTCGATTACAAAATATCACAATTTAATGACTTTTACAATCTAGAATCAAGTAACTTTGATGAGTCACAACAGAAACTAGCACAAAAACTAATAGGATATCAATCAAGAGATTATTTAGAAAATTTATTTGTTAACGACATTTCACAATACAAGTTTTATCAAGGATACATCAGAGAAAAAGGAACACAAAACGCAATAGACAAATTGTTAAAAGCCAAATACGAAGGACAAGATATTTCACTTGATTTATATCCTGAATGGATGTTAAAAACAGGAAACTTTGGAAATGTGGATTCGATTCAAAACATACAGATTCGTCTGGAAGATGATGTTGTAACAGCAGATCCTAATAGTTTTGAATTGTTCGACACATCAAACGAAACAGTAGAATACGCAAGGTCAGATGCAATCGTAAAAGATAATATGTATTACAAACCAGTGGATTACACTGCTTCAACAACATTTAGTAGATTGGATTATTCTAAGGAAGGAGTTAACAGAGAAAATGTACAAGTTTACAAAACTGCAGGATATCCTCAATTATCTCAAGTAGATCATACAGCATTCAATGTAATTGATTTATTAAAACTTGATATGAATAAAGTTACACAAAACGAATTAATATGGGTAGCGAACAAGTCAAACAATGACTGGGACGTGTTTAGATTAACAAATCAATCATACAAAATATCTCAACTTAAAAGAATTAACGATGCCACACAACTAGAAATAACTTTTTCAGAGCCTCATGGATTATCAGCAGGAACAACAACAAGTCAAGCAGATTATTTTGGTATAACAAATTCCAAAACTGAAAAACTAAACGGTGTGTACGAAGTATTTTCTGTGGTAGATTATAAAACTATTGTAATAGACTTTGCACTGAATACACCTTTTGCACAAACTACCATTGGAGACGAATCAACAGCAGACTCATATGGAAATGTTTATAAGTTTATTTCAGTAAGATTAGCATCTATGGACAACGCCAATGATTTATTAAAATACAGTGACTATCAAGACAACAACATAGAATCAGGTTATACAGGAGACAAAGTGTTCGCAGATGCTGACAGTTCAGGATTATGGCGTGTGTACGAAAAACAAGATCCGTATACAACAACAATGAGATTGTCTCCGGATAACTTAACAGTAGATCAACATTTTGGACAGCAGATTGTTGCTAGGAATGATGGACGGACGGTAGTTGTATCATCACCAGGCAAAGCACAAGGAACTGTTAACTTCTTATTTAGAAGAGAAGCAACAGCCGGATTAACATTTGAAACACAGTCTGCACTAACAACCACAGCCGGCAATGATCAAACAACAAAATTAGGTGAGTCTCTATCAATGAGCACAGATGAAAACTTTGTAGTAGCAGGTGGACCATATGCAAACTCATTGGGCTCGGACGGAAGCACACGATTTGCTGACGCAGGATTAATAAAAATATTTTTATGGGATCCAAGCACATTTAAGTATGGAACATTATCAACATTGTTACCACCAACAGATGAAGCATCACAAAACTTTGGTTGGGCACATAAAATTACAGAGTCGGGCATAAGTTCAACCAGAGACACAGCACAAAAATATCTATTTGTATCAGCACCAGGACACAGCACCAACAAAGGTAGGGTGTATGTGTACACTTGGGGAGTAGGAGCAGACGGTTCAACATATGACAGATGGACAAAAGATTACACACTAGAAGCACCAGCAGGTGGTAGCGGACAAAGATTTGGACACAGAGTACAAGCCAACGATAACGGTGACATATTAGCAGTTAGTTCTATAGCACCAGGTAATGCAGGCAAGGTAGAAATATTTGTACGATCAGGATCAGACGGAAGTTCAGCGAACACATTCACACTTACGCAAACCTTAACAGGTGTAACAGCAGATGGATCAACGGTAAACACTGCATTTGGCGACGCACTTGCAATGAGCAAAGATGGAAACACTTTAATAATAGGTGCTCCAGGAGTTGATCAATCAGACCAAACAGATGGTGGAGCAATTTACTATTACAAATGGAATGCAGATGGATCGACAAACACGTACACACTACAACAAACAGTTAATGCACCAGACTCACAGATTAACATGAAGTTTGGAACGTCACTTGCAATAAATCCTGTAGGAACTAGATTAGTGATAGGTGCGGAAAGTTTTGCAAGTCCGCGAGAAATGAAAATAGATTTGGGAGAAACAACATTTGACCTACAAGACACATTAATAGTTGATAACAATATACAGTCAGGTGGAGCATACACAGCCACTATGTACAACACAAAATTTGTAATTGATGATAGATTAATGACTGACAATGTTACTGCAATGGATAACTTTGGTAAGGGTGTTTGTGCAATAGACAATACAGTGTTTGTAGGAGCACCACAAGACGATGGACATACAACGAATGATGGAACGGTTACCGTTTTTGATTTAACAGAAAATGGAAAGTATGCATGGAACAACACAGTAACTGAAGATGCTCTAATTGATATTAGTAAAGTAGGACAAGTTTTTGAATTTGATAATAGATCAAAAGAAATTAGAAATCATTATAATTTGTATGATCCTATTAAAGGAAGAATATTAGGAATTGCAGACAGAGAAATAAACATCAAAACAACCTGGGATCCTGCAACTTACAATATAAGTGAGAATGCCAACACAAAAATTGCGTGGGGTGAAGAACACATAGGTGAAGTTTGGTGGGATTTGTCCAAAGTAAAATGGGTGTGGTATGAGCAAGGATCACAAGAATACAAGATTAATAATTGGGGTAAAACATTTCCAGGATCGAGCATAGACATTTATGAGTGGACAGAGTCTGTGTTAACACCAGCAGAATACACAGTTCAATCTAACACATTAGGTAGCTCACTATCTGGCACAGTTTTAGATGAGAACAAATATACAGTAAAACAAAAGTACAATTCAACTCTAGATAGATTTGTTGATTACTACTACTATTGGGTGAAAGATGTTTCAACCATGCCAGCAAACAGTGTGGTCCAACGGCATAATTCCACATCATTTATAGCAAACTTAATTAGAACTCCAAAAAGATTTGATATAAAATATTATTCGATCACAGACACTAATAAATTTATTCTTAATAATGTAACCAATTTAATAAACGGTGATATAATTCTAAGTGTTGATATTAGATCAAACACATTTGAAGGTGATTCTCACTCAGTATGGAAGTTAGCAAGAGAAGGTGATCCAGATTATAGACCAGGCACACAAATAGAAACACGTTGGTGGGATTCATTAATAGGATCAAACTCAGCAGGTGATAAAGTACCTGATCTTGATATTCCTTTGAATCAAAGATACGGAAATAACATACGTCCAAGACAGAGTTGGTATGTGAACAGATTTGATGCACTAAAAGAAATTATTGATTATGCAAACACAGTGCTTAAAAAATATCAATTAGTAGGACAAATTAATTTAACAAACTTAGATTCAAAAGAACCTGAGCCGACTGCACAAAGTTTAGAATGGGACGCAACTGTTGACACTTATGCTGAACTGACATATATCAATACAGCAGACTTATCAGGTACTGTGCGATATTTGGTTAAAGCAGACGAAACGTCAAATAACTTTTGGGCAATATACACTTGGGATGGAACAATTTGGTCAAGAACAAAATTACAAACTTACAATACTTCAAACTACTGGAGTTACACTGACTGGTATGGAACAGATCCTGCTATTCATGAAATGATACACGATGAAAATACTCCAATAGACAAGCAAGTAACATATGAATATGAATTAGATGGATTAAATTTAGTGCCTGGCAAACACGTGAAAGTAACAAATGCAGACACGGGTGGTTGGAAACTGTTTATGAAAACAACAACAGGTTGGACAAATGTTGGAACTGAAAATGGCACAATAAGATTATCCACAAAACTTTATGACTACACACAAGACGCCACAGGTTTTGCAGGAGATGATACATTTGATGACAATTTCTTTGACCAAGAGCCATCAAATGAAACAAGAATGATTCTTACAGCACTGAGGGATGACCTGTTTATTGGTGACCTTGCACAGGAATATAACACATTGTTCTTTACAGGTTTAAGAAAAGTACTAGCAGAACAAACTTACGTAGACTGGGTGTTTAAAACATCATTTATAAATGTTAAAAACTCTGTAAGAGAATTAGATCAAAGAAAAAGTTACGAAACAGGCACAGATGCTTGGATTGAAAGTTACATAAATGAAGTTAAACCATTCAATACAAAATTAAGAGAATACAAATTAGGTTACACAGGCACAGACACACAAGACGGAATATTCACAGACTTTGATAATCCACCGTTGTATGACACAACAACTAAAAAAATTAGACCATTAAATGTTGACATAGACACTGCTAAATTAACTGAATATCCATATCAGATGTGGAATGATTATCATAAAAAATATGTTTCTTCCATAACAATAACAAAAGCAGGATCGGGATATGAGGTGGCTCCTGAAGTTACAGTATTAGGTGGAACTGTGGGCAGTACAGGTCCATTCCAAATACAAGCAACAAGTTCAAGTGGTGCGACATCAGGCAGTTATGGATATTACTATCCTCTGTTTACTAGTGAGGCCCAAGCAAAAATTTATGATTCACAAAACGGCGGAAGTGGTGCTGTACACAGTCATACGTTTGATGACGTTACAGGAACATTCTATATGCCTACTGGATCAACAAATCATGCACAGACAAATAAGTCAAACACATTTAAGATGTATGTTGCTCCTAGCACAACAACAGCAACAGCAACAGCAATAATTCAAGGCGGAAAAGTTACAAAAATTACACTGTCAGACACAGGTGCAAACTACACAACAACACCAACAGTGGTGTTAACAGGTGGTTTGAAAAATGGAAGCACACCAACAGACACAGCAACAGCATACGCAAATTTAAACAACGATCTTGTAAGAGATTTTGACACAACAATCAAATTTGACAGGGTGTCAAGCACATCTAGAGTTAAAAATTGGACAGCGTCGACATACTTTGCATATGGAGATTTGATCAGACACAACAATCAACTGTACAAAGCAACCAGTGCCTTTACATCAACAACAGATTTTGATGACAACATTGGCAATGTATACAAAGTGTACGGTGATGAAACAGGATTGACAGCGGCGGACAGAACAAAAGGGTTCTACACACCAGGATCAGGCATGCCAGGTAACGAATTATCACAAGTAATGACAGGTGTTGATTATGGTGGCACAATGGTAACAGGATTATTGTTCTCACAAGATCAAGAGTGGGACGCATCAGGTTGGTATGATTTCCCATGGGATAACTATGGTGAATCTAAAATTAAAACATTTACAGCAGATGGTTCGACAGCGGCATTTACTTTTGCCACTGCGCCTGCAACAACAGATGTGTATCAAGTCTATACAAATATAAACCAAACACGTACAAGAGTAGATGTTCTTGATCCTTCAGGCACACACATGGATCATTTTAGAGGTGATGGAACAACAACAACGATCACATTAACTTCTATTCCTGCAGAGGGTACATTGATTGAATTTATACCTTTTGATAATGACGGAGTATTAACACCAACAGATGATAGAACATTAGATTCTATTGTTAAAGGTGGACTGTTTACTTCAGCATTGGGTCACGCACCAAGTGATATTTTATTAGAAGGTGATGATTTTATATCACCAGATACAAGTTACGCACCAGAAGAAACTGTTCCAGGACAAATGTTTGACACAGTGGACATTAAAGTTTACACATCTCCAGAATCGGGTGTACCATTCATGAGTGAAAACAATTACATCGCTGACGGAACAACAACAACATATTCAATTGGGGATTATCCAGGTACATTAGGATCGGTCACAGTAAGTGTTAACGGTTCGGTTAAAAAACTTACAACTGATTACACTGTAAACATAACAAACAAAACAATAACGTTTGTTGGAGCACCATCAAACTTAAACACAATATCAATAAAAGTATTTGCAATCAGTGGAGAGAATTACAGAGTATTGGATCAATACACAGGCGATGGAAGCACTGTAACGTTCTCAACATCAACTAGTGATGATTTCTCACTTGATTCAACAGCATCAGAAATTTACATCACAATAGATGGTGTGCCTACAACTGCATTCACAACAAAAAGTGTTAGAAGAAGATTAGAAGTAACATTTAGTTCTGCTCCGGCGGTAGATGCATTTATACAAGTGGCAGGATTCGCCAAAACAGCAACCAGCACAAGAAGTTATGCAAGTGTAAGAAATCAAGAAGTAACATATTCAAGTGGAACAAACAGATACACATTAACATATCCGTCAGGGTCGATTGGACCATTCTCAGGACTAACAACGATAGAATTAAACGGCAGAGTATTAAGAGGACCAGACAACACATATTACGTTGGTGATGGAAGCACATACACTTACGGAGTAGTGTCGGGTCTAGGTGATGATTCAACAGTAGATCCAGCAAAAACAATAACAAATGCAAACCAAGTACAAGTGTTTGTGAACGGCACAATGAAATTACTCAACACAGATTACACAGTGGATATAGGAAATCAAAATGTTAATTTTGTTGCAAACGCAGTACCTACATCAACAGATGTAATTTGTATTTCAACATTAGTTGATAATCACTACTACAACGAAGGTACAGATATTATTTTACTTCCAAGTGCTATAACATCACCGTATTCATTAACTAATGGTGACAAACTTTCAGTAACAACATTCAACAATGCACTTGGTATGAAACACAGAAGAGAAGTTTTAGAAGGTAGAACAACAGGTATATTCAAATTGAGATTTGAACCACTAAACTCTACATACACTTATGTTTGGTTCAATGGAGAGCAATTAATACAAAATAAAGATTTTATATTAAGTGGCAACACAATCACAGTGTATGGTAAAACAATTACATCATCAGATAGACTAGATGTTATGTATTTTGCTATAGAGTCGGCAACTGGAGCCACAGGATTCAGAATATTCAAAGATATGTTGAATAGAACTTTTTACAAACGTATCAACAAAAATGCAACAACAGAATTAACACAATTTTTAAGCACTGACGCAAAAACAATAGACGTCAAAAATGGAAGTATATTAAGCACACCTGATACAGCAACTAATCAACCAGGTGTAATCTTTATAGACAAAGAAAGAATAGAATATTTTACAAAATCAAGTAACACGTTGGGACAACTTAGACGTGGAACACTTGGAACAGGAATTAAGGATCATGGATCAGGCGCCGAAGTGGTAGATGCGTCAGGTACTCAAACCATTCCTTATGCGGACACAGTACACACCAACACTTTCACAGGTGATGGTGGTACACTAACGTTCGCACTATCACAAACCCCAGCCTCTGCTAGTGAGTTAGACATATTCATTGGTGGCCAACGATTGTTGCTTACTAGCGAGGATGGATCAACTATTAACTACTCTGTGGACGGAAGCACAACAGCAGTCACTTTAAGCACTGCTCCAGCAGAAGGCACACAGGTTAAAATCTTACACAAGAAAGGACAGGTTTGGTACAATGGCAAAGATGGTAATCCAGCAAATGGTAAAGGATTACAAGCGTCTACGACTCAACAGGCTAGATTCATAGCGGACGAGCCGACAAATGCACCTGAATAAATACACTAGATGACACAAGATACTAAACAAACAGAATCAAAAGAAGAAAATAAAAAACCCCAAGATAACACTGGTGTTATGATGACGGGGCATATTAAGATTTTTGACCCGGAGACTGGTGAAGTAATAGTGGACAAAAGAAATGCTATTCACTACGAAAATATGTCTCAGGCATTGGCTAACTCATTAGCAAACAAATCAAATGGTTTTGTACACGAACTGGCATTAGGAAATGGCGGAACATCAGTAGACACAACAGGAGTTATTACATATCTTACTCCAAACTCAACTGGTACAAACGCCGCACTATACAATCAAACATATTATAAAGTAATAGATGATAACTCTGCTACTAACAAAGATGTAACAAGAAACAAAATGGAAGTTAGACACACAGCAGGAAACAAGTACACAGACATAGTTGTTACTTGTACATTAGATTACGGTGAGCCAACAGGACAAGCGGCATTTGACAACACAACAAATTTTAACGGTGATTATGTATTTGACGAATTAGGATTAAAATCATGGGAAGGAACAGAAAACGGTGGAACTAACAAATTATTAACACACGTTGTATTTCACCCAGTACAAAAATCTTTAAACAGACTAATTCAAATTGATTACACTTTGAGAATACAATCATTAACAACATTTACTGAAACAAGTTCAACAGCATTATCAACATCAAACACAATAAGCGGAACAACTTCAGGAAGTAATACTGGATACTAATAAATGGCATACACAGTAAACAAAAGTAATAATTCGGCATCGCCAAACCAATACACAGTTCAGGACGGAATTGTTAACTCTCAAACTGATTTAAGTTTTATTGGAAAAGGATATGCAGGTTACGGTGAAAGTATTGCAGAAAACTTTTTACACTTACTAGAAAACTTTTCAAACACAGCACAACCAACAAAACCTATTGAAGGACAACTGTGGTGGGATTCAACCAACGGAAAATTAAAAGTTTTCAACGGTACTGCATTCCAAACAGCAGGTGGTAGTGCACCATACCAATCATCAGCACCATCAGGATTATCACAGGGTGATATGTGGATTGATTCTGACACTGGACAACTTTACTTTTACAACGGAAGTGCAAGTGTTTTGATAGGTCCTCCAGGAGCAACTGGTACATCAAACGGATTTACGTACGATACTATTTTAGATTCTACAGATACAAATCAAAACATTACAAAATGGTTTAATGACGGTAACCTTATTGCAATAATTTCAGAGGATACATTTACTCCGAAAGTTTCTATATCAGGCTTTGCTACAATTAAAAAAGGTATAACATTAACAACAGCAATAGCAGACACAAAATTTCAAGGCACAGCCACAGATGCAGATGCATTAGGTGGAGTTGCCGCGGCAAACTATCTAAGATCAAACGCCAACGACACAACATCAGGAACTTTATCAGTTGCCAATGATGGTGGTATAATTGTTGGTGCTGACTCAGACTTAACATTAACAGTTGATGCCGGCGGTGTAATTATTTCTAACACAGTTGTAAACACAGATATATCATTTAAAGTTAATGATGGTGGTGTAACAACCACAGTAATGACCATTGATGGTGCAGATGCTAGAGTTGGTATTGGCACAGCAACACCGACTGCAACACTAGATGTCAGTGGAACAATCAAAGCAACAAATATTGAAACAGCAGTAACTGGTGCACTAGTAGGAGACGTCACAGGTGACATTACTGGTACAGGTGCAAGTTCATTGGGAACATTAGCAATGGGCGGAACACTTACTTCAAAAAATATTTTGCCAGATGCAACAACAAGTTATGACATAGGTTCTAGTGCTAAAAAATACAACACTGTATATGCAAAAGCAACATCGGCGCAGTACGCTGACTTGGCTGAGATATACGAGTCCGACTCGGAGTATGAAGTGGGCACAGTTGTTATATTTGGCGGCGAAAAAGAAATTACAGTTTCAAGTATGGGTGCAGATCCAAGAGTAGCAGGTGTTATCTCAGAAAATCCAGCATACTTAATGAATTCAGAAGCAACAGGCCAAGCAGTGGCATTACAAGGAAAAGTGCCATGTAAAGTAGTGGGAGTTATTAACAAAGGTGATATGTTGGTAACACATTCACAACATCCAGGAGTTGCTAGAAAAGGAAATGATCCAAAAGTAGGAACAGTAATAGGAAAAGCATTAGAGGAGTATAATTCAACCGAAATAGGCACAATTAACATTGTGGCTGGAAGACAATAAATACAAACAAATGCCATACACAATAAACAAAACAGACGGAACTACAATAGCAACTGTACAAGACGGTACTATTAATAATACTACCAGTTTAACACTTTTTGGAAAAAGTTATTCTAACTTTGGTGAGTTATTAAACGAAAACCAAATTAAATTATTAGAAAATTCAGCATCAACATCAGCACCAGCGGCACCATTAAGAGGTGAACTATGGTTTGATACAAACACAGGACAATTAAAAGTTTACGATGGTTCGCAATTTGAACCGGCAGGCGGAGCAAATTCATCTGCATCACAACCAGTATCTCCAACAGCAGGAGATTTATGGCACGAAACAGGCACTGATCAAATATACGTTTACACAGGTTCAGCATGGCATTTAGTAGGACCAGTTTACACTTCAGGACAAACATTATCAGGTTGGAAAATTGAAACACTAGGCAGTTCGGGTGGTAACAAAGTTGTTTCTTCGATGTACGCAGGCAACACAAGAGTAGCAATACTTTCAAAAGAAACATTTACTCCAAGTGTAACACAAACAGGCTTTGCTTCAATCAAAGCAGGATTAACATTAAACTCTACACTAGGTGCAGTGTTTGATGGTACCAACACACAGGCAACAAACATTGATGTATCTACTACAACAAATACATCAGGCACAGTAATAGCAGGTGGTAACTTTGTACGAGCAGATGTGGCAGACACCATGGCAGGTGCATTAACAATTGATAACGATGCAGGACTAATAGTTGGTAACGCACAAGAGTTATCACTAACAGTTTCAAGCAACAATGTAACAGTTGCACAAACATCACAAGACAAAGATTTAAGTTTTACAATTAATGATGGCGGTGTTACAAAAACACCTATAGCATTAACAGGAGCCACTGGAGCAATAGGCTTAACAGGTGACGTAACAATCACAGGTAACCTAAACGTAAGCGGTGCTTACAACTACACATCATCAGACATAGTACAACACTCAGACACTTTCTTAAAAGTTAACGCAGGTGGCGGTGAAGCAGATGCAGGTCTTATTGTTGAAACAGGCGATACTGATGACGCAAGATTATTTTATGATGTATCAGAGAACAGATGGTCAGCGGGTGAAAACCAAACATATTCTCATTTGATGAGAGAGTCAGATGCAACAGCAGACGGAGACACTAACAAAAACACAAAATTTTTAAGAACAACAGCGGCAGGATTGTTGACAGTATCAAAACTAAAACTTGGGTCAGTTAATGCTTCAGGTGGAGTAATAGCAACAACAGACACTGGAAGCACTGATGTACCAACTATAGGACAGGTTGCTACTTTTGGAAAATTTTGGAATGGCTCCGAGAAGTACGTTTCCACTAACGAACCAACAGGTAGTGATGGTGCTGATGGAGATATTTGGTTTGTAAGGGAGGCATAATCCTTTATGGTCGCAATAGTTAATCAATTCGGATATACAGGTACAGTACTCGAAGTAACAGTTCCGCCAGGAACTATTTCAATTGATGTTTATCTATGGGGTGGCGCCGGAGGCGGTGGTGGTCCAGATGATAATCCAGGTGGACCAGGTACAGGTGGTCACTTTATGAAACACATAGGTTACACAGGAACAGGTGCGGCCTCAATAGCAAGTAACATAGGAAACACTTTACAAGTTGCAGTAGGCGGAGCAGGCGGAGGAGGATCATCAGGTGGCGGAGCACCAGGTGGTAGCAACGGAAAAGGTTTAACAGATTATTCAGGCGGGACAGGCGGATCAGCAGGCCCAAGACCATATTCAGGTGGTGGTGGAGGTGGCGGAGGAGCCACAGTCGTAACACTTAATGGCACAGCCATACACATAGCCGGTGGCGGTGGTGGCGGAGGTGGTGCAGGTAACCACTCGGGTTCGACACCAGGAATTAACACAAACAATGCACACGGGCAATCACCAAGCACACTAGGACAAAACGGCGGAAACCACACTGGAGACGGTGGTGGTGGAGGTGCCGGCGGTGGTGGGTTCACTGGTGGATCAGGTGGTTCAGGTGGTTCTGGAGACAACACAGGTGCAGGTGGATACTCAGGTTTAAGTTTGGTACAAACTGGAGGTGTAAGTGTATTAGCATCAGGTACTACACCAGGCGGTACAGGAGAAGCATACTATCACGGAGGATCAGTTGGAGGAAATCCGGCTGGTGCAGGTTCGAACGGAGCCGCAGTTATTGTGTTTAATGTAGGAGTACAAGCAAACACTAAGAAACCAGCAGAGACAACAAGTGTTAGTGCAAGTGCAACAACTAGTTCTGAAGTTTATCAATATCTGCAAGATTCGATAGATGGCAAGGCTACAAATAACAATGGTTGGATCGTTATAGATCCACCATTAACTAACTCAGTATGGCAAGGATTTGAAATATATAATCAAGATATTTTTATAGATTTTCAAGATAACACTTTATATGCTGGTACGAATGAAACAGACACTACTATAACTTCCGGAGATAAAACTTTTGTTAGGGGCAGTTTAAGAGCCACAAATAGTGCCGTAGGTTTAGTTTATTACAACGGAGGTAGTTCAACTCACTCTATTAAATATTACGACTACACAATGACATCAGCCGCAGGCTGGAAAAGCATCAATAATATGTACACCAAAGTGTCAGGTGCATGGAAACAAATAACAGCAGGATATGTTAAGGTTGCCGGAGCATGGAAATCTATGTTTAACTCAGGAATTGATTTCACGTCCACAGCAAATGGATTTGGAAACGCAACAGGAGTTAGTGGTGCTTCAAGTGGATCAGGTGGCGGTGGTTGTTTTATAGCAGGCACACTAGTTACTATGGCAGATGGATCACAGAAAGCAGTTGAACTAGTGGACATTGGAGATGAAGTAGCAGTGGGTGGCAAAGTATTTGCAACTGGTAAATTCTTAATTGATAATTTATACGAATACAAAGGTGTGCAAGTATCAGGCACACACATGGTTAAAGAAGACGGTAAATGGACAAGGGTTGAAAACAGCAAACACGGAGTATCATTAGGTAATGACGATGCAATAGTGTATGTGTTTGGTTCAGAAAACAGAAGAATTATTATCGAAGGTATAGAATTCACAGACTACTTTGAATTAAGTGAACAACAAGAACTAGTAAACCACGGCGAACAATTTTTTAGTAATTGGCAAGATCATGATAGACAGATACATGATAAAAATGTTAATATACTAAATGCTTGATAAATCTTTTTACCACGGACAACAAGGCGAATGTTTTAGGCAGTTGGAAAAACACTGGCAAAACATAAAACACGAGTTTGATTCTCAACCTAATAAAATATTTTTAGATCCCGAGGACTTTTCAGACAGTGTGAGAGGACTACCAGAAGACTTTGACGATAAGTCAGGAGACTATGTGCATGGGCAATGGAGAGCATTAGGCATACAATCAGGCGAACACGAAGGACAATCGTTTAATGATTATCCCATGTTGTATTCTATACTGAGAAAATTTCCATACAAAACAAATGTAGCAATAATGACTGTTGGTCCTGATACAAAAATTGGTAATCACACAGACAACGAAGGTGGGTGGAGATATCAAATGTGTTTAGAGGACGGCGGTGGAGACCAAAGTGGTATGTATGTAATGAATCTAGAAACTCGTAAACAGGAACTAATGACTTGGAAAACAGGAGAAGCATATGTGTTTCAACCAGACATACAAGTACACAATGGTTTTAACAAAAATCCAGGAGAGAGAACCACGTTATTAATTGACTTTTACAAGGAATCATTGTACACTAAAGATAAGTTTGAAAAATATTACCAACACTATTCGGAATGTTTTGAAGGGTTGGAAAATCTAGTAGATGTATATGAATCAAGAAAACAAAAATAAAATCGCTGTAATTGGGCATACCAAAGGTATAGGCAAAGCCATAGCAAAACTCTACAAGAAAAAAGGTTTTGAAATTGTTGGTTTAAGCAGAAGCAACGGTTACGACCTAGAAAACAACCAAGAAGAAATCATAAAAAAATTAGCAGATTGTCATTTAATTGTTATAAATGCATACGCAGGCAGAGGACAGTTTGAATTGCTTAAAAGGATATATGGTGCTTTCAGTTATAAAAACAAAAAAGTTGCAGTAATTACAAGCACTTCCGGAACACCGCAAGGAAAAGATGAAGACAATATTAGTGCTGACTATGGTTGGTATTGTTGGCACAAAGAAAATCTTATACGATACATAAGTGAACTGCAAGAAGAATTATTTAATAAGCCGTTGTCAGTGTATGATATTTGTCCTGACGTTGTGGACACAGACATGATAAAAGGTATGTGGGAAGGACTTCCTAAATTAAAAACAGATGAGGTAGCAGATGCTGTGCGTTATTGTTTTGAATCACCTTTTAACATCAACAAACTAGTATTACAAAAAAATGCAACATAGATCTTGGAACAGAGATACTGATTATGACACACTAGTCAAGTGGTGGAAAGACTGGGAGTTTGGTGTGGTACCAAAAGAGTGTTTGCCACCCGATGGGATTATAGTAGAAGATGAAGGCAAGCCTATCTGTGCGGCAGGATTGTACATAGGCATAGGCACACAATTTGCATTTATGGAGTGGGTGGTGGCTAATAAGAAAGCACACCCTATACAAACACACAAAGCATTAGTTTTATGCATAGATAAAATAATGGAATTAGCAAAATCTAGAGACATAAAATTAGTCTACACAGCAACAAAAGAACAAGCACTGCACAAAAGGTATCAAAAGTACCATAAATTTGTGCTTACAGAGAGTAATGTAAAGACATTTTTGCGTGATTTAGACGGATCTTACAGCAAAGATTTAGAATGGATATCAGATGACGAGCAAATCGAAAAGCAACAATCTAAACAATAAATAAGCATAAGGAGTACATTTAAATGGCAACAAAAGAAGAAGTAGCAGACTATATCAACGATAATTTCGAGACAGTTTGGACAGCAGAAGAGCAGGCAAGAATGGATCAAATGCTGACCCCAGAATACGCAGAGATTTTAATTAAATTAGTGGGTGATGTTAGTTTCTTAACGGAAGTTAGGGATAACAAATCTAACTAGAAGATATGGCATACAAGATTAACAACACATTCGGAACCTTATTGGTTAGCCTAGCAGACGGAACAATTGATGTTGCGACTACTGATCTTACACTTATAGGAAAAGGGTATGCAGGATTTGGTGAGAAACTAAACGAAAACCTTGTTAAACTTTTAGAGAACTTTAACAACACATCTGCTCCTAACAATAAAATTCAAGGTCAACTTTGGTTTGATCAAACAAACAAACAAATTAATGTTTATGACGGAACAAAATTTAAACCAGTTGGGTCAACAACAAACTCAACAACACAACCAACAAATGCAGTACAAGGTGATATGTGGTTTGACACTGCCAACACACAGTTGTACGTATACAATGGTACTGCTTGGACACTAGTTGGACCAACAACAGTTGCTGGATCAGGACAAACAGTATTCTCAACAGATTCTGTGGAAGACAACTCAGGTGTTAGTAGATCAATTCTAAAAATGATAGCCAACGATGCAGTAGTAGGTATTGTATCCAACATAGCATTTACTCCAAGTTCAACAGCAACATCGGGAGCGGCACTAATAACGGCAGGATTTGCCACAGTGGCACAAGGTATAACATTATCAACGGCAGTAGCGGCAAACAAATTTAGAGGCACAGCCACAGATGCAGACGGAATGGGTGGAGTTGCGGCGGCGAACTATTTGAGATCAGATTCGAATGATACATCAACTGGATCATTGGGTATTTTAAACGACACAGGATTAACAATTGGTGCAGGTTCAGACGTAACAATGTCTATGAGCAGTGATGATTTTACAATAGCACAGACAACACAAGACAAAGATATTATTTTTACTGTCAATGATGGCGGTACAACAAAAGAAGCATTGAGAATTCAAGGATCAACAGGAAGAATTGAACATTTAAGAGTGGGTGACATAACAGTTGAAGGTACAAACACTGTGATGAACACAACAACACTATCAGTTGAAGACAACATTATAGAATTAAACAGAAACATATCCAACAACGCAGGTATGCCAAAATACTCAGGATTAAAAGTAAACAGAGGCGAGGCATCAACAGCAACAGAACAGGATTTATATTGGGTATGGGACGAAACATTCGCAGATGACGGTTCTACTACCTATGGAAACGCAGGCGGTGCCTGGACAGCGTTTAAATCTGCATCAGATCAAGATTTATTTCCATCAGCGGCAACATTGGTGGACATAAGAGCAAACGTAGTACACGCAACATCAACAACAGCCATGTACGCAGACTTGGCAGAAAGATATGAAGCAGACTGTGAGACTGAAGTGGGAGATGTTGTGATGCTAGGCGGTCATGCAGAGATTACAAAGTGTAACAAAGAGTTGTGTGATCAAGTATTTGGGGTCGTGAGTGAGAGCCCAGCGTTTTTAATGAATGCATCAGCAGGCAACAATGACACACATCCTATGATAGCACTCAAAGGACGTGTGATGGTAAAATTAGTGGGCACTGGTAAAGCAGGTGACCGTGTTGTTAGTGCTGGAAACGGCGAAGCAAGGGTGGCTGAAATCGACGAATGTACCGCTTTTAACACCATAGGAAGGCTGATTAAACATAAATATAACAAAGAAACAACGTTAACAGAATGTGTGATAGGAGTTAATTAACAAATGGCATATACAGCAGGCGATACAATATTAGATGACGAATATAACGCATTCGTCAACAACA
>Ga0228615_1000564_pt1 | contig 19846 bp, 15 predicted proteins | sample 16DmetaG_FD_190530 | JGI IMG/M metagenome (GOLD analysis project Ga0228615, IMG submission 190530) | Seawater microbial communities from Monterey Bay, California, United States - 16D | ecosystem: Environmental > Aquatic > Marine > Coastal | place: USA: California | collected 2016-10-17
ATCTGTCGAGGGGGAATTTATTCCCATTTTCGGGCACGCGATTGAATTGGAAATCACTCACTTAAGCGAAGAAAATAACCCGCTCGGTCGGGTTTTCATCGTTTTTGGCCGATGGGTCTATATGGGTCGGATGACAATAAATAGAGTGACTATGGGAGAATGTGCGCGCCGCCGCACCGACTCCCTCGACGGGGTTATGACATGACAATGACACTTGCAGAACTAACAAAAGCAATTCAACAACACATCGATTTAGAGATGGATGCAGAAGTCGCACAGGGCATGGCAGAACACGCACTAGGCTTCTTTGGCTTCTACAACCGAATCATCGACAACGCCCTCGAACCTACGGATCGAAACTTGTTTTACATGTTCCAAGACTACGATTTGCTGACCACTGAGTCAGAAGAGACAACCCTGTGGGACGGTCGAGAGTGGCGCATCCACTATTGGAAGTTTAAGCCAGACCTGCGTGAGCGAGTCGAAGCCTACATGCAACGCAATCTGGAACCAGAAGACATCGACCCATACGCAGACATCTATGGTGGCAGCAATGCACTCAGCCCAGTTGGCACGATTTGGACTCGAGAATCTGAGAAGGTTGTCAATCCAAATGCCTTCACTTCTGATTGGTAATTGAATCAAAGCGTTTTTGATTCTCCGCTGTGAGGAAGCACCATGCGAGTAGCCATCGGTCTTGTTCTTTCGATGCTCCTCGCATCGGTTCCAGCGACGTATGCACAATCAACTGCGGCTGAAGAACCGATGTGGCCAGGAGAGCCCATTGACAACCATATTCACTTGACATGGGCCACATTGACCATGGAAGTGAACGAATGGGCCGATGACCATCCCGACATTGTCGACCTCACCAGCATCGGTGAATCCGAGTTGGGTAAGACCCTGTGGGTCGTCAGGCTTTCGGACTGGTCCATGGAAACAAAAGAAGACGGGACTGCCAAGGAAATCATCTACATCGATGGTGGACATCACGGCAACGAATACCTCGGAACGGCTTTGGCGTGGTTATCGGCAAAATGGTACATCAACGGATGGGCCAGTGGTGATCAAGAAGCCATCAATGTCCTGCAAAATTCAGAGGTCCATGTGCTCATCATGCTCAATCCTGACGGGAACGACATTGACACTCGCTGGAACATCAACCAAGTCGACTTGAATCGGAATTACGACCATTACTGGAACACCTGTCCAACAACGCAGCCTGGAAGTGCCGCATTCAGCGAAGCAGAAACGGCTGCAAATTCAGTCTACATGAACACGGTCGTACCCGACGCAGATCTCTATGTGACCATGCACACAGGTGTGTGGATCATGCTCTATCCTTGGGGCAAGTGGTCTGAGCAGCCCCCAGACTGGGAACTGTTCCATGGCATTCGCGATGAGGTCCAATCCAATATATCCGAGATCCCAATCCAAAACGCAAACCAAGGTTTGTACCCAAATTGCGGCACAAGCAGAGATTATGGTTACGGAAAGATGGGATTCCCGACCTTCACATTCGAAACAGATGATGAGCAATTTGTGCCGGGGACATTCGAATCCTTGCATGACCGTCTCGAAGAGGAAATGGACGTAATGAGGTACCTCATCAACAACGTCTGGTACTGGCGTGCTCGCCTTGACGTACAATCGATTCAAATCGCTGATGACATGTTGACGACGGAAGTCCTCAATCACGGCATGGCATCAACGACCAACGCCAGTCTGGAATACATCAGCGATGCAGGCGAAGTGATGTGGGCCTCGCCTCTGTTTGGGGTCAATGCCACAAACGGAACGACGGTTTCATTTGCAGTGGATCAAAAAGTGCTTTCAGGCGTTGGTGGATGGAACCTGAATTATCAAAAGCGAGTGATTGACGCTTCTATTTGGGTCAACGAATCGGTCAATGTTTCTGCCACGTTCGAAGACGCCGATGATGGGCGCTTCCTGAGCGGCTTTGGCTTGTTTAATCCGGTCTCTGTGCTCGTCGCATTCATCGGCGTAGCAGCCTTTGCAAACGAACGGGAAGTTCGTCGTACAACCTCTGAGGACGAAGAGGATGCACGAACTGCTGCGCGCAAGTATTGAAGTGCTTTGAGCGACACGCCGGGGTAGGTGAACCCATGAAGGTCAGCGTTAGCCCAGGACACAACATCAACGGAACTCTAATCATGCCAATTTTTGAAGGAACAGACTCGGTTCCCGACTCGCATGCAGAAGGCATGCATACCGCTCTGAAAAGCCAAGTCAACATGGTTCTTGGAGAAGGCGATTTCAAGGGGAAGGCAAAATCAACAATGTCCCTCGTTGGTACGGAAGGCGGCAAAGCAATGCTTGTTGGTCTTGGAAAGAAAGAAGATGCAGATGTTCACGCCTATCGAAAGGCTGGTGCAGCTGTTGTTGCCAGTCGAAAGAAGTCCCTTGGTACCGAACTCACCGTTCGGTTTTCTGGTGCACCTGTCGATTGCATGGGTTCCTTCGCAGAAGGCATGATGCTCCGCGATTACTCCTTTGACAACTACAAGGCTGAAGATGAAGACAAGGAAGACGAACTCGAAGTCCGAGTCACATGTGATGCAGGTCAAGAAAAGGAACTCTCATCCCTGATTCACACCCTCGCTGGCGTCACGTCAGGTGTTCATCTCTCCCGTGACCTTGGCAACATGCCTCCAAACGACATGTACCCAGAAGCCTTTGCCGATCAAGCATGGGAATGGGCCAAGGAATTCGACAATGTCCAAGTCACCATCATCAATTACGATCAAGCACAAAAAGCAGGCATGGGCGGTCTTGTTGCTGTCGGTATGGGCTCCTCAAGGAAACCATGCATGGTCATCTTCGAAATGAATTCCGACAAGAAGGGCCGTGGACCAATGTTGGTCGGTAAGGGCATCACCTTCGACACAGGCGGTATCTCACTCAAGCCAGGTGCAAACATGGATGAAATGAAGTACGACATGGGCGGTTCTGCAACCGTCTTTGGGACCATGCAAGCTTTGGCTGCAACCGGTTTCGAGGGGAAGGTCACCGCAATCACCTGCATGGCAGAAAACATGCCAGCAGCAAATGCACAACGCCCCGGCGATGTCATCACAACCCTTTCTGGAAAGACCATTGAAGTCTTGAACACCGATGCAGAAGGCCGCTTGGTTCTCTCAGACGGTCTTTGGAAGGCTGGCGAGTTTGATCCTGAATACATCATTGACTTCGCAACCCTCACGGGTGCATGTGTCGTTGCTCTCGGTCACGAAGCAACCGGTCTGTGGTCCAACGATGATGATTTCCGAACAAGAATTCACGAGGCAGGAAACGCTGTTGGCGAACTTGCATGGCCGATGCCATTGCTTCCTGCGTTTGAGAAGGAAATGACCGACTCTAAGATTGCAGACACTCGCAACCTCGGAGCAGGGCGATGGGGCGGTGCAAACACCGCAGCAGCCTTCCTTAAGCAATTCGTACCAAACCGGAATTACGAGAAAGACGGTGAACAAATCCCGTGGGCTCACATGGACATCGCTGGAACCTACTGGGGTGCCAAGACAAACACCATGGTCGGAAACGGAGCAACCGGTGTTCATGTCCGAACCATGTATCACCTCATCACCAACGGATGAACTGAACCTTTCAACGATGAAACGTGATGGGTATGCGTCGCTCTGCGTCCATCCCAGCTCGAATCAACATCATAGGTGAGCACACGGATTACCTCGATGGCCTTGCATTGCCATTCACTTGTGATGCACGCCTTGTGCTTCGAGCAACTGCGTCTGAATCAACATCTGGAGATCCCACCATCGTAGCGTTGTGGGAGGAAGCGAATGGATGGCCAGCAACGCTCGAAGTCGAATCCACCATTCCAATTGGTGCAGGCATGTCGTCATCTGCCGCTCTATGTTTGGCAGTCGTGCTGTGCGCTCAAGGTGAAATGAAACCAATGAGGGCGTGCCTTGAAGCACAACGGATCGAACATAAAATCCTCAACACCCCGTGTGGATTGCTTGACCAAATGGCAATGATGTTTTCCGAAAAAGACCGTGCATGCCTGATCGATTTTTCTTCTCCCAGCGTAAAAACAGTCGAATTACCAAAGGATTGGTTGTTCAAACTGATTGATTCTGGCGTGCGTAGAGAACTGAGCGCAACCTCCTTTGGCTCCTCACGCAGCGATGCTGAGTTGCAAAAGCATGCCCATGACGAAAATCAGCGGGTGCTCGAAGCCCTTCATGCAAAGCCGCCCCAACTTGGGCGTTTGCTCAACGCCTCCCATCAAGGCTTGGTGGCTTTGGGCGTGAGCCATCCTAAGGTCGATGCGCATGTGGAGCGCCTACAGTCAACACCTGGTGTGCTTGGTGCTCGGATGATGGGAGGCGGTTTTGGAGGCATGATCCTTGTTCTGGTCGAAGGAGCCCATGTCCTTCCTGAAACAGCAATCGTGAGGTCATCAGAGGGTGGTTTCCTTGAGGAACTGCTCGAGTAACTCGAGTCGTTCAGGCGTGCCCATGTCCCAGAACGGTGTGTTGTCGAGATGAACAGCCGCTTTGCCGCTCAACGCTGAGTACACCGTTTCTTCCCACGACCAGACGCCCTCTGAACCATGTTCGAGGACAACTGATTTCTCGACGATGCTTGTGCCTGCTTCATAGCCATTGAACTCAGCCTTTGTTGAGGTCTTGTCATATTCACGGAGCATTCCATCTTCATGGTGAAGGTTCATTTCCTCATGGTTTTTGGTCACACACATCGTTAGTGGCGCTCCCATTTTGTGATGCGTGTTCAATAATTCCGAGTAATGGATTGGATGCAAATCATCGCCCCAAAGCAGAATAAAACGCTCCTCCAAATGGTCCCGCGCATTCCAAAGCGCACCACCCGTTCCAAGCGGTGAATCTTCGCGGATGCATCGAACCGACATTCCCGGATGCGTGAAGCCTTCGAATTGTTCCCCCATGTGCCCAGTAAGCACCAATGCATTCAGGCAGCCTTGCTTATGTGCCCAATCGAGAATGTGCGTTAGGATTGGTTTGCCGTTCACCTGTATGAGGGATTTTGGAGTCTGTTCTGTCATTGTTCCTAAGCGAGTTCCAAGGCCACCGGCCATGATCACAACTTGAGGCGTGCGATGAGCTTTGACGATGGCTTTGTATTCGCTCCCACTCTCCTTCAGCGTTCGCTTCTGTGTTTCAAAATCAACATGGTACAAGCCGAATTGCTGGTCATAGCCTTCAGCCCATTCAAAATTATCCATCAAACTCCAATGGTAAAACCCGCGTACGTCAAGGCCATCAGCAATTGCCTCTGCGGTGATGTGCAGGTGGCGGCGAACATGTTCAGGTCGCATGTCATCATCATTATCCGCCACTCCGTTTTCAGTCACAATAATCGGGATGTTTAGGCCTTGAACCATTTCAAACGCTCGACGCAGCCCTTCTGCATACATTGGGTAGCGGAAATCAGTCCGGGTTTCCCACGGGCGAATCAAGGGGTCAATCTCAACTTTGGTCGGCATGAATGGCGTGGCAAGCAGGTGAGTGTAGTAATTGACTCCGATGAAATCACTGCTGTTTTTGAGGCCAGGAACTTTGATTGAACGCAGGCCAGAAGGTGGCTTGAACTTCCCTTTAGCCAATCCATTAACCCAACAGCGATTGAACATCCCATCGAGCACCTTGGCCTGAATCCAATGGAGGGGGTTCCATCGTCGGTATGGGTCGAAGAGGTTGATGTTTTTGACCAACCCAATATGACAATGTTCGCCCTTTGGTTTTGCCTTTAATGTTCGATAACATTGAGCGTGGGCTCGCATCATGTTCAATGCCACCGAACGTGCTCGTTTGAACGAACGAACGGCAGGTGGGAATTCACCTAACACGTAACCCATTGTGGTGTAGACTGCTGGCTCGTTGATGGTGCACCACCATTCCACTCGATCGCTCAACAGGTCAAACATCTTCACGCAGAAATCGACCCAATGTTGGATGTTCTCTTGGCGTTCAAACCCTCCGAGTTGGTCCCACCAAACTGGGTGAGTGAAATGGTGCAAAGTCGCCATCGGTTGAATGCCAACGCTGAGCAATTCATCCACTAAATCGGAGTACCATTGAGCAGCGTCTTCATCCCATTCACCTTGGTTTGGCTCGAGGCGCGACCATTCAATCGAAAATCGGTAGTGAGAAACATCAAGTTCTCGAATTAACTTGACATCATCGCTCCTTCGATTCCAATGATCACAAGCTTCCCCGCTCAACTGCTGACTTTTTGACCGGGGTTCGAATTCAGACCAATTGTTGTGGTTTCCACCTTCAATTTGGTGCGATGCCGTCGCAACACCCCACATGAAGCCGGGAGGAAATGCGCTTCCATCCTTGAGGGGTGTATAATCGACCGCATCCCAATTGCGATGTTCCTCAGTCCACATGGTGATACGATTGAGGGGCAATTGAAGAGGCTTTGCGCTTAGCACGGTATAGCGGTTGGCCTGCCTGTGGGTTTGAAAGAGGTGCGGATAGCGGGAGTTGAACCCACGACAAAAGGTTGGAAACCTCCTATGATACCACTTCACCATATCCGCACGATGTGGTATTCCATCCGAGAAGCCCCTCATTATTGAGGGAATCGGTTGGCTCTTTACCGCAGTTACTTCATTCCCGGCGGCGGTGGAGGGATTCTCCCTTGCATGCCGAGCGCCTGGCGACGTGGATCGTTTGCTGGGCTTCGGCTTCTCTCAAGGCGCTGACTGACAAGGTCTCGTGCACGCTCAAGACGTTCTTCTGCTATTCTACGCTCATTTGCGTTGCCACGAATGACGAGCATGCCCACGAGGAAGAACAAGACAAGAGCCCCAAGGGCTGCTTGCACGAGTGGGTTTTCGACCACCGATGAGAACAAATTCTCGTTCCCTTCATTGCTGTCCTCGATAATGATTGCTGAATCCCAGACTTCCAGTTCAATGGATACGGTGTCCATGCCAACATCGGAGCCAGGTTCCTTAGCAACAAGCACCAATTGATGGTTTCCTGCGTACCTCGCAACACCTTCGAAATTCAAGGTCTGACTTCCTCCAGTTTGGGCGTTGAATGTCAGGATGTTGGTCTGAGAACCTGCCGTAATGGCCGTCATGGCCTGCCATTCCACGCGAACAGTGACTTCCTCAATCTCGGTTGTGACGGTGCATTGGAAGTTGAACCAACCACCCGCTACGATGTCAATTTTGTTGATCTCTGTGCAGGTCATGTCGGCTTCAGCTGCGTTACGTGCTGGGTCGGTTGGCCAATGATCGGGCTTGAAAGCGCCAGATGTCTCATTGTCACCCCAACCATCTCCATCTTGATCGGACCATTGACTCGCTTCATCAGGGAAGGCATCATCATCATCACCATAGCCATCTCCATCGCCATCAGGGCATCCTTTGGAGGCACCGAGGTTCGATGTACCAAATGCTGCAGGGCACGAATCTCCATCTGTACCCTGTGTGTTATCGCCATAGCCGTCGGCATCTGAATCAAACCACTGTGAGCCATCGCCGAGCCATAGATCGTTCTCATCGCTTGCTCCATCTCCATCTTCATCAGGGCAGCCAAAGCGGTCAATCGTTGAAGTTCCAATCACACTGACGCAAGCATCGGGGTTGGTGCCATTTTGATTGTCACCATAGCCATCGCCGTCCATGTCCTCCCATTGACTTGGTTCATCTGGGAAGGCGTCGTTGCCTTGAGATGCACCGTCGTTGTCACCATCAGGACACCCATAGACGTCAAGGTTGGAAAGTCCATATTCAGTTGGGCAGGCGTCTGGAAGAACACCTGCAGCATTGTCACCGTAGCCATCGCCATCTTGGTCAGCCCATTGTGTGGGCTCGAGTGGGAGTGCATCAGCGCCGTTGCTTTCATTCCAGGCTACATCATCGCCTGAAGCAATTGTCGGGTCTGAATAGCCATCACCATCCGTGTCCCTGCATCCGGTTCGGTCGATGGTGGAATTACCGGGCACGAGCGTGCAGTTATCCATCAAGTCGTCCACGCCATCGCCATCAGAGTCTTGGGATCGTGTTGGATCGTCGGGGAAGGCATCGCTCATGTTCGACATGCCGTCGCCGTCGTTATCAGGGCAACCGTAGCGGTCAAGAGTTGAATTTCCTGGTACGCCAGGGCAAGCATCGGGGTAGGGTCCTGTCGCATTGTCGCCGTAGCCATCGCTGTCTTGGTCAAGCCATTGTCCGAAGAGATTTGGCAATGCGTCAATGGCATCATCCCATCCATCTCCGTCGCTGTCAAGGCATCCGAATCGGTTGCCGTTGGTTGAGTTCCCAGCCACAGCAGGACAAGCATCAGCGGTCGTTCCTCCGGGGTTATCTCCATACCCGTCCCCGTCAAGGTCCGACCATTGAGTAATATCATTCGGATGGGTGTCTTCAATGTCAGCCCATCCGTCTTGGTCGAGATCTGAACATCCGAGGGTGCCGTTCTGCCATGAGTTTCCAACAACGGTCGGACAATCATCGGCTAAGGTTCCAGTTGCGTTGTCTCCAAATCCGTCACCATCTTGGTCCGCCCATTGGGTTGGGTCGGTTTTGAAGGCGTCAGAACCGTTGACAACCGTCCAATTCGCAGATGAGTCCGAATAGCCGTCACCATCGGTGTCGGGACATCCAACTCGGTCGATGCTGGATGTTCCTTCAAAGGTTGGACAGGCGTCGTCAATTTGGTCTGCAACACCATCACCGTCTGAATCAGACCATCGCAAAGGATCAGAGGGGTAACGGTCTGCTCCATCGATGGTTGTCCAGAGAGCATCTGAATCAGAATAAGTGTCACCGTCTGTATCGACGCAGCCATACCGATCAGAAGTGGAGGTGCCAGCAATTGTCGGACACGCATCTGGTGTGGTTCCAGTAGGGTTGTCTCCGAATCCGTCAGTATCTTGATCGGCCCATTGTGTAGAATCATTTGGCCACACATCAGCGCCGTTACTGATGGCCCATACAGGACCGTTCGCCCCGCTGAGGTCTTCATCAGATGCACCATCACCGTCTGTGTCCGGACACCCATATCTATCAAGAGAAGAGGCACCAGATACACTCGGACAGGAATCGGAGAAGTTGCCGGTTGCGTTATCACCGTACCCGTCGCTATCGGAGTCGAGGTGTTGAGTCACATCAAATCGGAACGCGTCTGCTCCATCAGCCACAGAGTAGCCAGGATACGGATCCGCGTATCCATCACCATCGCTGTCAACGCAACCCAGCATGCCAAGCATGGTGGATTGACCGGAAACGGTCGGGCAATCATCAGCGTTGTTTCCGCTTGCGTTGTCGCCATATCCATCGCCATCTTGGTCAGCCCATTGACTTACATCGGTGGGGAAGGCGTCAGCTCCGTTGGTGGCAGCCGTCCACAATGAATCAGGATCGCTGTATGAATCGCCATCCGTGTCAAGGCAGCCATACCTGTCGGCTGCTGATGTGCCCGGTGTCGTGGGGCAACTGTCTCCCGCCGTTGCAGGAGGTGGATTGTCACCGAACCCGTCGCTGTCGGTGTCGTTCCATTGGGACGCATCACCGAGGAATGCATCCGCTCCATTTGAAACGGTCCATACAGATCCGTTCATTCCCGAAGGGTCTGGGTCAGAATATGTGTCTCCATCTTCATCAGGGCATCCGTTTCTGTCACCGCTTGACGGCCCGGCTACGCTTGGGCAAGCGTCGGCTCCTGCCACGCGAGTCCAAAGAACATCAGGGTCAGAGAAGGTATCTCCATCGTTGTCTGTGCATCCATAGCGGTCACCAGTGGACGTTCCCGAAATTGAGATGCATGCATCAGGTGTCGTTCCGCTTGGGTTGTCTCCGAACGTGTCTAGATCTGTGTCTGCCCATTGAGTAATGTCATTGATGAAGGCGTCTGCACCATTGGCTACAGTCCATGTTGCGTTTGGATCCGAGTACCCATCACCATCCGTATCAGGGCAACCAGAACGGTCGATGGTCGAAGTGCCGGGGACAAGGATACAATCATCAAAGTCGTCTTCGATTCCATCGAAATCCATGTCTTCGGTTAAATTGACTAAATCCGTGTCGATGTTAAGTGCAAGCGCGAAATGTTGAGGGCCGGTAGGAATGTTTGTTCCTAGGACATGAACCTCCCAACTGCCTTGAGCAGGAGATGCAAAACTGAGTCCTCGCAGATTATCGAGGTTGTTCGATAAATTCGTCCACGTGCCTGATGGATCTTTGACGGCCAAATCCAAGTCGTTGACAAGATTCGTACCTGCGGAAGGTGTGCTGGCTGGATCAGTCCAAGAGAGTGCGACACGAAGGTCTGGGGATGACGGCGGTACGATGAAGCTCCAACCTCTCTCTTCATTCGTTTGGACCGAATCGCCGTCAATCCAAGTGGCATTGACTGCACTGCGAAGGTCAACCAAGCCCCATCCTTCGTGCATGTTTGGTGCAGGCTCTCCAGCACCGTTGGCTGCCGAGCCATATTGCCCTTGCATATCCCTTGCAGAAGCGGTGAAGATGGCCTTGACAAGCGACGAGTTAGGATTTGAATGTCCTTCATTGTCGATGAGGTGTTGAGTGAGCAATGCTGCTGCTCCTGCAGTGAGCGGGCACGACATACTTGTCCCACCCATGAATGTGTAATTCGAATTGCCGGAGTATGCACCCCATCCGGTGCTGGATGTGGATCTTGATTTTGTTGAAAGAATGAAACTGCCTGGTGCAGTAATGTCAGGTTTTTGACGTCCATCATCGGTAGGCCCTCGGCTGGAAAAGGCAGCCAACCCCTCGGAGTTGTTCGCCATTCGATCAGAGTTGATTGGATCGCTTGGATACTTTGAAGGCCACCATCCCCCCCATTCTGAGGTGATTGATGGGCGATCGTTTTCACCGGCTGCTACAGTGATGACGTTTTTTCCAGTGGCAGGCGAACCGAGTGAATCATCATCGATTTCTCCGTCGGAATTACCGTCGACTCCGTTGTTCCCTGCAGAGAAGAGAATGGTCATGTTTTGGTATGTTCGGGCGTTGGAATCTGCTTGCATCGAGCCGGAAGTGTATGCTCCGGCAACATTTGACCCCCACGAATTGGTGTGAACGCGGCTGCCGTTGTCCCAGGCGGGCTCAAACATTAATGTGTAATCGGATGGAATTCCAGTGAGGTAGTAGTCGTTGTCATTGTCACAGTATTGTTCTGTTGCTTGCATGTAAAGGCGAGCTTCAGGTGCAGCACCGCGAATCGCTCCTCCGGTGTTGGTTCCATCGCCGAGCACTGAACCTGCAACGTGGGTGCCGTGGCCGCTGTCAAGATCTTCAGCCCCGTCGTCGTTGCTCGATGCCCCGCATGAAGCAGCCCATCCAGAAGACATTGGGAACGAAACAATATCGACAATATGGTCTCGCAGGTCGGGGTGCATTGCGCTGTTGTTCACGCCGTTATCGAGGCCGGTATCTGAGACGGTGACGACGATGCCACTTCCATCAAGGCCGGACCAAGATGAATCGATGCCAGCCATGATGGTTGAATCCCACACTTGGTCGGCACGCATGACATTGTCTGCGACATCGTTGTGAAGTGTGTGCCACGGCCGTTCCTCAATCCATTCAATCTCATCTTGTGCAGCAAGCCAAGCAATCGCAGTGGGTTTGATAATGGCAGTTGCGTAGCGTCCTTGATGGTATTCGAGAACGAGATCGTCTCTGGAATTTATGCCTTCAGGGAGAGATTCACCGCTCAGAACTAGGTTTGCTGAGGCGACACCTTCTCGGACGAAGAGGTTCTCAGCATTCATTTCAAGTCCAGTGATCCCTCGAACAAGATTCTCTCTTACCTTATCGACACCATCCATTTTCACGATTCCTTCGACGTTCAATTCAGATAATTCATCCACCGTATGATCATTGACTTGACAATGGAATCCGTTTGGTGGAAGGAATGAATGGCATTCAATTCCAGCATCGGCGAGCTGGTGGAACCAAGGAGACGGAACAGGGAAAGAATGGGTCAAAATGAACCATCCATCAATGGTTTGACCCATGCCACTCCATTCGCTCCATTCATCGATTGGAACGACTGAAGCATCTCGGTAAAGCAAGTCAACCGATCCCGCCCCCGCTGAAGAATCAAACCATCCATGAATAATATCGCCGTTAGGGTGAAGGTCGACGGTGGAAAAGAGGTCGAAATCCACAGTTGATTCCACACCAATCTCCGGAGATTCCGTCGCACCAACAAATGTGGCTGGGGCTAGAACTTGGATGATCATCAGGGCTGAGAACATAACGGCATGCCGCCGGCGGTTCTGTGACATAGTGGAGGTTAATCGCGGCTCCCACATGAATGATTGGGAGGATTGCCAATTGTCCAGCCCTCACCGGCGAGGGTTCAAATGCCGTGGTTCCGGCCCCCCAACATGACGAGAGATCATGCATCCAAGGCAGACCCAATGTCTCCAGATGACATCAACGAGAATCATCAGGTGCTCGGGCGTCAAGTATGGCGGGTTATTCCCTACGCACTGCGGTATCCACGCCGTCTAATCGCAGGTTTCATCGGCAACGCTTGCGCCCGTATTGTCGATTTAGTCCCCTTTGTGGCCATTGGCTGGGCTGTCGATTATTTCACCTCCAACACCTTGGTTGGACCTGGGATCGTTCAAGATGCTGTGAATGCGATTAGCGATGACCCTGCAATAGGGTACGGGTTCATGATTTTCCTAGGGTTCGCCATGCTCGCAGTCTTCCAAGGCATCTCCGAATACTCTTGGCAGACGCTTGGATACAAAATCCAGCACGACCTTCGCATGGACGCCACTCGCTCCCTCATTAGCATGGAAGCATCGTACTACGATATGCGACAGACCGGACAAATCATGTCGGTTCTTTCGAGCGATGTCAATCAACTTGAAGATGTGGTATCGGATTCGTCAACATCAATCATCAGAATCATTTTCACCTTCCTTACTGCGTTTGTGATCCTTGCTTCAATGTCTTTGAAATTAGCAGGTGTGCTTTTCGGCCCCATTTTGTTCATCATTCCTTGTGTCTATTGGTTTTCAACCCGCGTCCAACGCAAGTATCGAAAGCAGCGGGAATCAACTGGAGACATTCATGCTGTGCTCGAGAACCTTATCAGCGGAATTTCTGTGGTGCAAGCATACAACGCCCAAACATGGGAGGCGGACCGTGTGGCAAGAGAATCCGGTTCTTACCGCGACCAAGCGACGGGTGCAAGCCGAGACCGGAATCGCTTCTTGCCAATGATTTACGTCATCGCCGGCGTTGCATTCGGCCTATTGGTCACCGCAGGTGGGTGGCTTGCAAGTCAAGGTGAAATCTCAACCGGTGAGTTGGTGACCTTCCTTCTCATCAGCACTCGAATGACCATGCCGATGTTCATTTTTGGAATCCTCATCAATCAATTGCAACGCGGTGAAGCAGCAGCCCGACGGGTCTTTGCAGCCATTGATCTTGAACCCACCATCACCGATGCTGAAGGAGCGATTGAACTCGAGGAGGGCATTACCTCGGTGGAATTCAATAAAGTCCATTTCACCTATCCGAACACCACAATCAAAGTGCTCAGCGGTATTTCATTCAAAGCAGAGGGCGGCGATTTCCTTGGCGTCATGGGCCACACCGGGGCAGGGAAGACGACGATTTTGAAACTCCTCATGCGCTATTATGTGCCAGACAGCGGCGACGTCCTCATCAACGGGCGCAGCATTAACGACTACACCCTCGACTCCGTCCGTGATAAGATTGGATTTGTTTCGCAAGAGCCCTTCCTCTTCTACGGAACGGTGCGAGACAACGTCAAGTACAATCAAGAAGCGACCGAAGATGAACTCCAAGTTGCCCTCAAACTTGCAGGCTCCTGGGATTTTGTTCAGGAACTTGAAGACAAACTCGACACAATGGTTGGCGACAGAGGTGCGAAGTTGAGCGGTGGACAACGAGCCCGTGTTTCACTCGCTCGTGCATTGCTCAAGCGACCAAGTCTACTGATTCTGGACGAAGCATCTAGCGCACTTGACGCTGAAACAGAACGACGGATTCAAGAGAATTTAATTGCCAGTGGTTCAGATCGCGCAACCATCGCTGTCGCCCACCGGTTAAGCACCATCCGCAACGCCAACGAGATCCTCTCGATGGTGGATGGGGCGGTCGTTGAACGGGGAACACACGATTCATTGGTTGAAGCCGGTGGAGTCTATGCAAGTCAGTGGACCATACAAACCGGTGACATGGCTGGTTTGAGCGACCCTGAAGATTAAACGCGTTGCTGAATCGGCCTCAGCACAGTTGTCTCTTCCTTGTCCTCCTTGGCATATTTGGAATCACCGAGAATGATGGCCAAAGAGATCACAAAAAAGAGCGGTATACCGATGATGAGCGACCAGATTGCAACGCTTAATCCATTGAAGAAGTACTCCTCTAAAAATTCTGAAACGAGGATAATGCCAAGGAACACGACAACTCGACCGACGCTCAAAGCGGCACGCAGTACGCCCCAAATCTCCTCCTCATCGGTGCGAAGATCGGGTTGATCCAAAGCGGCCATACGATCCGCAAATGTACGGCGCGCCATGGCTGCGGAATTTGGTTCCGGTCAAAGGGATTGCCTTTGTCCAAACGTTGAGGAACGGTGTTTGGCGACTGAGCCATAACGGCCGACGGGCGCTCAAGATTTTTCAGCGATAAATCGAACTCAACCATGCGCCATCCTGATCTTTGTAGCGTGGGGTGAAGGTCTCGGGGACATCGATCATGCTCCATTGCCAGTGGCCTTGGCCGTTAAAGCCCATTTCCTCGTAGACTTCAGGAGTGCAATGGACGCCGACTTCTCCGAAATAAAACGCATGCGGCACCCGGGTGGTAATCCGATGGAGACCAGCCTGATGCATGGCCAAAGAAGTGATGGCATCTTGGCTCGTGGGTGAAGTGCGCCATGACACGGTTGGGAACGGGTTGCTTACAGCCTCGGTTGGCGGGTTGAGGAGCTTGCCTTCCGGGCTTGCGATGTCCTTTCTGAGCATTCGCTTCATGAACGCACGAATTCTGTAATGCGGACGCTTGTTGTAGGGGCGTTTGAGGAGATAGCGTTGTTCATATTCGTAGAGCATTGGCTTGATTGTGTCCCAAACTCGCTTGGTGAGGCAATAGCTGACAAAGTGTCGATTCGTTAATTCGATTTCTTGTAAATGTGGTTCAAGAGATTCTTTTGTGCCAGCCTCCACATTCCAAACTTGCACGGTTCCAACGTCATGGTGTTGCTCAGCCCAGTCCGATAAACGGAGCAAGGTTGTCATGTAGGTTGGATTGAGTTCGATGTCATCTTCGACCATGATCATTCGGTCATAGCCGAGTTCGTCGAGGACTTCTCTTCGGGCGCCGATCAATTGGCGGCCAACACCAAAATTTTCTGGGCGGACAACGATCGATTTGAACGGGACGCCAGAGGATTCAATCAACGACTTGAGGGCGGCTTGTTGCCCCTTTTCTCCGCCGTCAAGGTAGTGGATGACATCGACGGTACCGTCAACCACCTCTTTGCATTGACCAAGCGACGCAAGCATTCGACCGAAGTAATCAAGTCGCCCAAATCCGAAGGTAGCTACGGCGGTTCGTAGAGGCGAACTGTCTTGGCTCATGAGCACACCACTTTCACGCAGTTCGAATACGGTCATCGATTTGGGCGCCTTCTCCAGCCTTGCCACCTGTACGGCGGATTTCACGCCATGCTTTGTTGACGCCTTGGCCATAGGCCCAGTGGGCTAAGAACACAAACAGTGGTGCGAAGAACACGGTACCAATCGAGCGGTGCGGCGACGTCCCTATTGCTGCTCCGAGCCATGCTAGGGCAATGTAAAACGAAATCATGCCAAGTGGGATGTGGAAGGCTATGCGGGATGCACTCCAATCTCCGGCAAGTGTGAACCAAAGATCAGCGTCTGCTCCGCCAGTGAGTCCTCCATACACCATGGCAAGGAGTGCCCCAACCACCAGCCAAGGGAACATGCCGATGGCAGTGTGCGACCACACCGAGATTTCAGGCCAGCGCTTGTTGGCGACCATCCGAGTGTAGCCGTAGTTTCGCATTTGCTTCATGTAAGGTTTGAATGGGCGTCGGCGGCGGTGAGGCATGACGTTTGAAGGATCAATGAACAGTTTGTGGCCTGCTCGTTGGATTTTAGCGTCGAGCACGACGTCCTCAGCTCCAATGCAGCCAGGTTCGAAGAAATCGACTTCTCTCAAATTCGCCATTCGGTGCGCACAGTTGACACCAGGGTTGTGAGTGATCGGCACAAGTTCGCCCTTTGGTTGAGCGCCGTATCGAGTGCCTGCAGTCATGAATCGGGTGCAGAATGCAACATCAGCACACTTGGCTCCGAATGGATCTTCATCAGGGGCAAAGTTCGGCCCGCCGACAGCGCCGACTTCATCGTCCTTGAACCATCGAACCAATTTCTCGACCCAGTCCAACGGTGGAATGGTGTCATCGTCTGTGAACAGAACGAGTTCATGCTCCATTTGACGGAGGACAAAGTTGCAGGCATCGGCACGGTTTCTCGAAGGATCCTCAATCCATGTGGCGCCGTATTTTTCGCACACCTGTTTGGTGTGGTCCTTCGATTTTGAGTCGGCAATGACGATTTCGAAATCGCTGTATGTTTGCTTGGAAAGGCGTTCAAGCACAATGTCGAGTTCATCTGCGTTGTTGATGGTTGGGATCAACACTGCAATTTTGAACGGTGTTCCATCGGCCTTCAACAAAGGTTCGACCGAGCCCGGTGCTTCGCTCATGGCTTGGCGAGGGTCGCTTGCCATAAGAAGGCAAGGGAGATTTGTCAACTCACTCAGCGAAGGAAGTGGACTCATCGAGCGTCATACCTTGACGGGTGTCAGTGATGGTCACCTTGATTTCACAGGTTTGTCCTGCGTCACAAAGGGACTGTCCAGTTTCGACGATGGTCACACCGTCACCAACGGACCAAACTTGGTCGCTGGTGGATCCGAACTCAACGAGGCCGCATGAGCCGCCTGTTGCGCCTGGGTTGTCACATGTGACTGGTGCAGCGTTGTCAACGGAGATCTTCACTGAGATCGAAGCCCAGTTTAGGTCGCCGCCTTGGCTCATGGTCACACGGACGAGGTTGTCGTCTGTTTGGTCAGTTGTGTCGCCGTTTGCGTCTTCTGCACTAAATTGGTACAGAGCAAGGTTTCCGTCAGTGTTGCCTTCTGCGAGGGAGCTTGCCCACACAAACAGCACACCAGCAAGAACCACAGTGATTGCGACCATTAGAATGGTAGCGATAACTGGGCTTACAGCTTCATCGTTCATTTTTTCGTTTTGCATATTTTTGTCCTCCTTCCCGAAATCGGGGGTAGGTGCCCTACCGCAGCCGCCTTATTTAATCGTAATGCCTGCTTACTTCGCGGTGACCGCCAAAAACAGCGTTTTTTGGGCTTTTATCCAAATGTTACAATTATTGATCTGGCGCGCCAACGGGAGTGGAGCATTGGATTTGTAAGCGCGAACAGCGCGGAAGTTTCGAAATAACAATTTTTTCGCAAATGTTATTTTTTTAGCCGCAAGGCTAGGGTGAGAAAAAGAGGTGAACAGGGTGAGAGTAATGCGGAGGGGATGGGATGCACTCAACATGAACTTCGCAGCCCTGTTCGTTTACTCCGAGGCACTCGCGGTTTATATTGGTTTTCAAGCAGAAAAGGGACATCTGTCCGTTGATTGCCACAAATAGGCTTCATTCCACTGTTAGAATTTCAGGGCCACCGTCCGTAATGTAGACCGTGTGTTCAAACTGGCAGATGTTTCCGCCATCGATGCAACGAAGGGCATGATAAGTTTCGAGGAAGCGAATGCTGATCAGTTTCTTAACAAGAGCATTCCACTTGCTCTGACGGCTGGCCAGATCGGCCTCAGGGAACGGTTTTTCGAGCATAGGGAACGCCCAACGCTCTGCGAATGGTAACGTCGAATAGCGTTCCTCAAGGTTGCGCGCCATTTGCGCACCGAGTGGTTTCAGTTGACCCTTCGCACGGGCTTTACGTGAAGTGGTGTGACCTGTGACGCGATAAATATTAGACGAGTGCGGTGATCCTATGTTTTCAATCAGTCCGGAAGAGCCCGTGGTGTTGAACGGCTCAACCGCATAGACGCTGCCTTCCTCGACCACACCCGAGAAGCCTCGGTTATCCGGGCCGCAAGCATAGGATGGAATTGAAACGCCAGCATGAAGTTGCCAAGGTTTCAGCTGGTGGCCGCAGAGGTTACGGATGGGTTGGAATCCCGCATCGATTGATGGCTGGGCTGCTGCTGCACCCACCTTGTACCATGGAGTTCCTGGGTGCATGACTTCAATCGCTGCATCCCGCGCTTCCTTAGCCGCTTTGATTTGGTCGGTGTGGTTGTTGGTGTTGCCGACTTCGAACGTCAATGCGTTGTCGCCAATGTGGCCTTTGATGTGAACGCCATAATCGATTTTGACGCAATCGCCCTTTTCCAGCACCGTGTCCCCAGACCAACCTTCAACGCCTTCTACTGCATGGTTGGTGGTAAAATGCGCTGCAAGATCATTGGTGTGGATGGTTCCTGGGAATGCAGGCTTTCCACCGTGTCTGTGGATGAACCGCTCTGCGGATTCTATGATTTCATGGAAGGTCTTTCCTGGTTGAAGTTCGAGCTTCATTGCCTCGAGGGTTCGACGAGCGACATGGCCGGCATCGCGCCAGTACTTCAGACTCTCATCAACATCCATGTTCTCACCTCGTTGGCAGGTGCGACGCCCTCTCTCATAATGCTTACCGAAAATCCGCTCGGTTCGTCTTCATCTTCAATGAGGGATACAAACGTGCTTCCAAGCCCACCTGGGCACGCCCCCGCAAGGATTGAGTTCGGTGATAGGCCAAGTCCGATACCGGCAGCTTCAGCCGATTCAAGCGGGGGTTCTCCTGACGGGTTAGCGCTTGTTGCGGTAACAGGGCCGACATGGGCGACAAGGGCTCGCGCGGTTGGATGTTCCAAGACTCGCACTGCGATTCTCTCGCCACCTAAGCGCGGGTCCACCGGTTGTTGTGCCTCAAGCAAAAGCGTGAGCGAACCTCGAGGGAAGGCTGCAAGCAATTCATGGGCAATTGGAGGAACAACGACGAACGCTTCTGCTTGTTCCAATGAATGGACGCCAAGGCTGACGGGTTGGTGGGCAGGTCGTTGTTTTAGATCGTACAATGCATCGAGGGCCTCGGAATTGGGCAATGTTGCTAAACCTGGAAGCGTCGAAGTTGGATAGGCAATCACGCCGCCTGCCTGCAGACTGGCGATGACCGAATCTGGCACCAATGACATGCAGAGAACCCCTTATGCATGCGCCCATTGCTCAACGTGAAGTTGTGCAACTTCGCTTGCAAGGGCTTTGTCTTCGGTTTTGATCATTAATTTCCCGCTCGGATACAATGTCAAATCACATGGGCCAGAAAATGTCCAACAAAGCCTCGTTTGAATGCCGACTGTGTAACCCGATTCTGCGATGGCCGTACCGACCGCTTCAAGATTGATCGCAGAGATACCTTCAGGGACGATTTGCCAAGCAGCTTTGTTGCCGCACAGTTCCATAACAAACCCATCGCTCATTGCAATCACTCACAAATTACCGGGGCGCTTTGGCTGAGAACCTGGTGGACCAGAGGGTGGACCGGATGGAGGCCCGGAAGGTGGGCCGGATGGAGGGCCGCTTGGTGGACCAGACGGAGGTCCTGATGGAGGTCCTGATGGAGGGCCAGAGGGAGGACCACTTGGGGGACCGGACGGGGGGCCAGATGGAGGCCCCGAAG
>Ga0228615_1000591_pt1 | contig 19380 bp, 15 predicted proteins | sample 16DmetaG_FD_190530 | JGI IMG/M metagenome (GOLD analysis project Ga0228615, IMG submission 190530) | Seawater microbial communities from Monterey Bay, California, United States - 16D | ecosystem: Environmental > Aquatic > Marine > Coastal | place: USA: California | collected 2016-10-17
CGGATGCGGATATCTCCTATGCCATCGTGAATCATGCCAATTTGACGAACGCTATTTTGATCGATGCATCGTTTGCCCTTAGCGAACTCAAAAATGCGGATTTAACAGGGGCAGATTTGACCAGCGCAAATTTGGCCTTTGCTGATCTGACAGACGCTACAATGGTTGCAGCGAACTTAACCAATGTGAGATGGTCGAACACAATTTGTCCTGATGGAACTTACTCGGATAATAATGGAGATACGTGTGCGAATAATACCTGATACCATGGTATTTGCAGATAGTATCCCGGTACGAGCAGTTTTCTATAGATATTTTCATTACCTTTGTTTTTGTTTGTTTTCATCCGTGATTATTTCAAGAACCAGTAGATTCAGCAATATACTTCCATTTAGGTTCAATATTTGCAATCAAACGTATGACTTGAGTAAAATCCCTTTTATCTTGTTCCATTTGTCTCCTGAGACTTTCTGGCGTGGTTAAAAGCCATGGTTGGAAATTAATGTGAACATTATTGTTGCGATAATTTTTGATGTGAATGGTATCTCCCGAATTATATTCGACAACGATAGATTTTATCTGTTCTGAAGTAAACATCATGACTTTATCGTATTTCATGGGGATTGCAAACTGATCATTTCTGTCCCAATAAATATAGTTACTCGAGCAGTTTACGAATAGAAAAAGTTCAGATTTTATCATCATGAAATCCCATAAATATTTCACTCCAACTATGAAGAGCAACAATAATGAAAATGGAAACAACACCAGGGAAAGTGGAATAAAGACGATTCCAAGGCTACCCCAAATCCAGAGGTTTGCTATCGTGTTTGCTGTGCTATCAACCCGTTCGTGTTCGAAGTGAGGATGGTTTCCATATACTTTCCAATTTTTGAATTTCCCTTCCGATACTAAGAAACCGGGGAGTGAATGGTTTCTGTTGTTGGTGGCGAGCTCCATCTCCAGATCTTCAAACTCATCCACATTATCGTCTTGCTCGGGGTGAATATAGACTTTTACCCGGATATGAAGTGGACTTCTGAGTATTTACTATTCGTTGAATACCATGGTATTTGCAGATAGTATCCCGGTACGAGCATTTCTTTGGTAGCGTTTGAACTCATAGAGGATCGGATTTGTGAATCGAAATCCCAAGTTTATGTTTGAGCACTATTGCGTTAAACTGTTAAAACATACTGAAATCAGTGGGTACATGGGCAATCATTTTTTGACGCTTCAAGTCTTGATGCTGCTCCTTCTCAGTCCTCTCTCTGGATGTTTTGGAACCGACTCATCTGAGCAAGTAGAAGTGATTGAAGAACTTCAAGAATTGGAGAACCCTTGCAACCTACCATCGGAATCTTTGACTCAATCAATGACCTCAATCATGGTGAACGGTCAAGAAAGGTTGTTCAGATTATCTGCCCCAAGTTCGGATGCTGGAGTCAAGTTAGCACTCATCATCGCCTACCATGGGGGGGGTGGTTCCGGCGAAGATTTCCAGCAGCAGAGTGAGTTTGATCAGTTGGGTGAGCAAGAGAAGTTCATTATGGCTTATGCCATTGCCGAAGAAGGACGAACAGCAGAAGAAGGAGAATGGTACCTCAACACCGCAGCAACCTCTCGAGAAGATAATGACTTCACTGAAGCCATTGTTGATGATTTATCGACCGCCTATTGCATCGATGAAGATCGTCTTTACGCCATAGGATATTCTCTAGGCTCCATGTACACCTACGAAATCGCATGCCAATTGAACCACAGATTTGCAGCGGTTGCTTCATTCGCTGGAACAATGCCTGTAGCACCTGAAACATGTGATTTGGAAGGGCATATGGCAGTCATGCACATTCATGGAAAACTCGATTACATCATCGATTATGATGATGATTGGGATTGGAAGGATGGTGAACATGAAAATGTTGGTACTATGAGCAGTGTACCGGGAATGATTGACTCATGGGCTATTCGTGCAAATTGTGAATCGAGTGATACGGAGGCTGATTTTTCCCTTGAGCACATTGTACATGATGGATGTCTTGGAGATACTCGAGTAGAACATTACGGGTTGGAGTTTCAAGAACATACCTGGCCTGATGATGTAGATGGAACCCCGACCTATCAATTAATTTGGGAATTTCTCAGTGATTTCACCAACTAGAATTATTTTTCAAAAATAACTCACAAGCATTCGAACCATCACTGTTTGACGTCAATCAGATGTGGGTTTTCGGTACGAAGAGTTGTACCTAAGGGCTTAGAATTGTCCGTACGGAACTTGCGAGATTCCCGGTACGAGCACTTCGATCTTATGGACGATTGTGCGGAAGGAAGTGTTGATTTTCCTGGTATCAGTACTGTACGGAAGTTATTCACTTTCGAGAGATGACTCTGATCTTCCTGAATGCAACAAACCATTGGCCAATTCAAGCTATTGAAGGGTCCATGTGGAATTGATTCATTCTCAGGTTTTGATCGATTTCTGGCATTTCACCGTTCTTGGAAAGTACATGTCGCTATCGGTAAGTTTCTCGTCTTAGGAGGAGGCTTCTCACCAGTGTTCAACGTGAGGCTGTCGAATTAGATCCATTCGATCCATTCACCTGTATCCTCATCTCGGTAATACCAAGACCCAGAATCAGCAGGATATTCGATTGTTTCGTATCCATCAATCTGCTGACCTTCGGCATGAAGTGGAGGCAGTTTCGATGTTTCATTTGAAGTGGAGAATGAAGTCAAGACTTCATCATAAAAATCCTCACCGTAGAACTCCTCATCATCTTCATCAAATTCTTTTTCCAAAGCCAGTATTCTTCTTCGTCGAACAAAAAGTAAACCGATAAGACCTGCGAACAGGACCAGTCCAACTGAACCGCCGATTTTCATTGAATTTGTAGAGATTGAGTCAAATGTTCCTTTGGTTTCACTTGGACAACCATGAACATCATCGTCACCAGATACACCGAACGTTTTGGGACATTTATCTTCAAAATCAATAATCCCATCCTCATCGTAATCATAGGGTGTATAGTAGCAAATTCCTAGGTACAGTTCGATGAGATAATACTCTTCAAAGTCAGAACCAGGAGTACTCGTTGGGTCGAGAGGATCTGAAAGACAGGGTGAACCTTCTGAAAAACCAGTTTCTTTCTGATCGAGCCAACCGTCGTCGTCATCATCTGTATCTTCATTAAAAGAAATGATGTAATCAGGCAACTGTATATTGTCGACGCGATTTCCTTGTCCGGCAATTGTTCCATAAAATTTCAACTCGTGTTCACCAGCAGATACATTGATTGAAAGTGAATCATAATATGAGAATCCTTCAGACACACATCCATAGTCGATTGCCACGTTATCGAGGTATATTGGTATGCATTCCACCTTCCCAAAACCACCTTCGGAAATGTAGACATCGAGCGTGACTGTACTCTCGTTCAAAGAAGAAAAGGAGATTGAAAAAGACCCTGTATCCGATGCCCAAATCCGTTGAGAAATACTGTATTCTCCACTGATCGAGTTCGAGGAAATAACCCAAGGTGCGTATTCAGGCATGCAAAAACCAGCCAGGTCTTCGGCACACTGGACGCTTACTCCATCGTAATCTCCACGTTCAAAATCAATCAGTTCGCCTTTGACAAAACCTTCAACATAGTCAGCTAAACCGTCTCCATCGGTGTCCTTACTCCTCGTATGGTCCAACGGCCATGCATCTTCTTCATTGGAAACGTTATCACCATCGATGTCCAAGTCAGAATTATCTCCAATGCCATCAAGGTCAGTATCATAGGTTTCAGTCGAGTCATTCGGGAATGAATCGTTTTCATTTGCAACGCCGTCACCGTCGTTGTCCACGAGATTATCACATCCGTCAACAATCCCATCAGTGTCGATATCGATAGAATCGTCATGCCCTTCACATTGGTCGGAATTGTCACCGTATCCATCGGAATCTGAATCCATTGTCTCGGATGGGTCGTTCGGCAACGCATCTTCGTGGTCACCAACTCCATCCCCATCACTGTCATCAACACAACCATCGAGGTCGGTATCAAAACCGGTGGCGTCATTCGTTGGGCATTGATCCAAGTGGTCATCGATGCCATCACCATCGCTATCATCATAGCAACCATCACTGTCGAGATCGAAACCTGCATTCCCTTGTTGTGGACAAGCATCCTTCAACATGCTGATACCATCGCCATCAGAATCGGGGTACTGAAGCAGTGTGTACCATGCCGTCGTTGAATTATTGGCAGACGAGTCATACATTACATGTACGTTACCATCGAACCCGAGTACCGTTCCAACCCCACCACCTAAATGTCCTGAGGAATCAATCTCATCAAAAATCCAGGCCATGTCAGAAGTTGAATGCGCATAGAATAATTTGCCTAAGTCGGCGTCATAATACGTCACATGTAATCGATCGTTCACATCCAAAGCAAGAGAAGAAGACCAACCAGTATCGCCCTCAGATGCAATGACCGATGTATTCCACATATTCGTATCACCGTAAAATGTGTATTTGAGATCTGAGTTGATGGTGTCAGAGTACACGATATGAATCCCATTGTTTGAATCGAATGCAATTGAAGAATCAACACCTGTTCCAGATTCATTGTCAATTCGATTTTTATCCCAAGAACCGAAATTCCCGGAAGCATGCCATAACCCGTCTCCCATTGACGAGCTAAGGACATGAAATGTTGCGTGGACTTTATCGTTCGAATCAATCTCGATGTCTGTAGAAAGTACGCCGCCAAAATACTCCTGTTGGTCACGGTTCACCAAAGCGTAAGCCATGAGTTGTGTCTCCCAGGAGCCATCGACGGAATTCGAATTTGTAGCATAATACAAATGACGTGAATAGTCATCATACCATCCATCATAATCACTGTCGGTATACAAAATGTGCACATTATCGTTTGAATCGATCGCTATGGAATTGGCCATGCCACGGTCTCCATATGTGTCAATTGCGGTGGCTACCCAATCGCCGGTTACATCGGTGAGATACATGAGATCCATAGGGTCTCCTGGATCATAATACGATATGTGAAGGTGGTCATTGGAGTCAATAGCCATGTCGTATTCGAAAATGTAACTTCCCTCGACCAAAGGAGTGCTTACCCACTGTCCACCTTTGTTCGTAGCGTGAAGCAATGATGTTGTGTTGTCCTTAAAAACAACATGTACGTTGCCTTCAGAATCAAGAGCAATTGCCGAACCGTATGCATAATCACTTTCCAAAATGGATTCGGAACTGTTTGAATATTGTACGGAATCCACTGAATCAGTAGAGAACTTGGCGTTGATGTGTAATTCAGTTCCGTCGATGTTCATCAAAGAAGGCGAAGCAGAAGTTGAGAGCATCAAAATTAAAAAAACGAGGACCGCTTTCCCCCGCTTCATATTCTATGTAGAGTGAACGCCACTTATAATTCAGTAAGTGTCATCGAATAAATGCCATTCAGACCCACGAGTGAAGACAAATCTGATTTGTAAAACAACCCAACTTATTCCATTGAGATGAGTCTGATTATTTTGAAGGTGAGGCATTAATTATTCATTTGAATGCAGATTTCCCGGTAGGGGCACTCAATGAATTCTTATTCTGTGTACGATGCGCTGCGATATGTATCTCCATCAATGGTAATCATGGTGACTCGGTCTGTTGCAATCGTTCGGTATTGCCCATTTTCCATATCAAAGGCGACTTTGAGATTGTAATCTGCCGGATTGTATGACATGCTTTCCCCTGCAACACGAGTGTTGTTTACCTTACCATTCACATCAGTCCAAGTGCCTATTCTTGCGATCATGTTGCGAAGGGTTCCATTGCGCTTTTCAAATTGAATGGCAAATTTTGCGTTTGGGTATTGACGTGATAGACCTAGAATTCTTGATTCAGGGAGAAACTCTCGACCTGATGTTGAGGGCCTGCCAGGAGCGTAAGGTTGGCGCCTTGGAGGGGGAGGGGGTAGTGAAGATATTTGTTCTGCAGTGAGTATTGAGTGGAGTGTTCTTGGGACTGCTGCAGGATTGAACTTAGCACGTCCAAGAAGTAACATCATACTGGCGATCATGTCCGTATGCAATGGTCGAGGACGCGAATGCCTTGAGCGAACACAAGCATTCGAATTGTTGAGGTAAATTGGAAGGTGGTCTTTTGTGAAACGTGATTTCATTCCAAGATCGACATAGGCAGCCTCAAGTGGGAAAATTTCAATCGTTTGTTCATTGATTGTTCGTTGAAGCGAAATACAGTTTCCGACTCTTATGGGTGTCCATAGAGTGGTTGAAAGAATAGTTTCGCACCAACGCAGGGCTCGCTGTACTGCATCAATTTTCTTTTGTTCAATTTTATCAGGTGGATTAACCGGGCCAAAAGGAGTTTTGTGATTCATAAGGTTCACAAGAATTCAACACTTAATAAGAAATACATCGAACACTCAGATCATCAATTGAGATCGAATTCATCGAGACTTATACCCCGGCATTCCCTAATCAGATCCCGGTATGAACAATTTTGATAGAAACACCTGCAAATTCAACCTGGATTTTTAATTCTGCCACCGGCTAAATCTTTATTGGGTAAAGGAACATGTCCAGCCATGGTTGATATCTTATGCCCGCATTGTGAAGAAGAGATTGAACTTGAGGATGATGCGAGTGGTGAATTTGCGTGTCCATTCTGTGATGGTGAGTTCGAATGGAATATGCAACCACAAATGCAAGGTATGCCCTCTGGAGGACGACCAGCGGATATGATGCCAATCATGGACGCTACGATCTCATGTTTTCAACAATATGTCGGATTCAGCGGCCGAGCTAGCCGCTCTGAATATTGGTTCTTCAACCTGACTTTCTTCATCGCAGCAATGGGCTTGCTCATCCTCACACTAGTTTCTCTGTTTGTTGCTAATGCTCTTGCCGGTTTTATGAGTTTCCTGTCCTTTGTGTTGTACCTCGGCTGCTTCTTACCATTGCTTGCGGTATCAGTACGACGATTGCATGATCTTGGCAAATCTGGTTGGTTGTTCCTCATCGGGCTTGTTCCAATTGTGGGCGGCATTTTGCTCTTCGTTTGGTTTGTATCCGAGGGAGATCCCTATGAAAACGAATACGGGGCTGTTCCAACCAACATCCTTTGATCGGGAAAGACAGCGCGAGCGCTCAAGTTCTCAAGCTACACATGCGATGTTATTTTCAGAAGGTCTTACGGTACGAGCCCTCACAGTTGACGCTTCAAATGAGGCGCACGCAGAACTGTTCAAGATTTGATTTCCTCTTGTTCTGCATCTTCAACAAGAATAAACTCGAACGCTCCTGAGGCGCTGTCGTAGTCAATGCTTAGGAAGAGTGCCTTCATTTGACGCTCTTCGAATGGATCATGAAACCAGGGCTGGCCACCTCTGAAAATTTCAAGGATTTCTTTGTATTCTGGCAGGGACATGTTTCCAGTGATGGTGTATTCTGCAGATTCAGAACCCTCATCGAGAAGGTCGTCTCCTTCATTACCGCGAATTATGGTGCGCTGCAGCCTTCGCTTTACGGCCATATGAACATTGCAGTTTGAAATCTTGTGCCAGTCTTTTCCGACGCTTGCGATAAAACACTCATTTGCTTCCATGCTCCATAGGATGAGGTTCGGCTTTTAGTCGTTTAGTGCCCTCCAACGCTCCCATTCCACATCGATTCTAGGGGTTGTTGAGGTCTCACAATGCGGCATTCCCTTCTTGATTGTTGAGAGCAGCAAGATTCTCTTCATTCGTTTATTTCACTCAAAACTAAGTCTTGAATGACCATGCATCATGACGAATGGCGCCTAAGTATTTTTTAACTTATACAACTGGGTCACAGATATGCGAACCTGTATGTTTATGGTCACAGTACTGTTACTCGGTGTCTCCTTTTCATCTGGGCTGCCGCTTTTTGTTCAGGAGGAAGTTGATGTTGAATCACCTAACGTGCATCAATCGGGTGAACGCTCATCGACATACACGGTCAATCCCACAACCGGCTGGACCACAGGCGGTGAAGAAATCACCATCACAGGAAGCGGCTTTTCTGCTCTTGCGTTCTCAAACACCACTGATGATGGAATTAACCATCAATGGGTGGAGACAACGATGGACTATTCTGATCAAGCTGGCGTATGGAATGCCGTTGCTGTCGATTCAAACGGCCACATCCATGTCGTGCAAATTAAGGATGAAAGTTACCAAATCCGTCACAGCGTCAATGACGGTTCCGGGTGGAATACTGTTGCGATCAACACTTGTGGTGCCACATATTGTTGGGACATTCACATGGTCATTGATGATAATGACCACTTACACTTGGCCTACACAACATACACTCAATGGGATGAGACGCTCGTGTACATGAACTACGATGGAACAACATGGACGGATACTGTCGTCTCAAACTCCGCTCATTTTGGGCCAATCGGTATAGCGGTGGACTCGAACAATCATCCGCACATCTCCTATGCTCTCGACGGCTCAGATCAATGTGGTGTTGGACTTCGCATTTCCTCGTATGATGGATCGAGTTGGTCGTACACGAACGTTGACCAGGGGGCTAACCGTGGTTGTGAGTCTGCCATTGTCATTGATGAAAGCGATCATATTTACATCGCCTATCAGGACCGTAGCTCCTCGAAATTGAAAATCGCAACAGACAAAAGTGGATCTTGGGACTCCTATTTGGTTGATACAGGAACATCTCCGAGCAATTTGTATCCAGGGTACATGACATCGATGGTCATGGACAGGCAAGGACAATTTCACATCGCTCACCAGGATAACAAAGAGTATGATTTACGATACTCAACAGGCGCTCCGAATAGCCAATGGACAACCACCATCGTGGATGCAACTGGGCATACTGGTCGGGACCCTTCAATCGCAGTTGATGCTGCTGATCAACCTCATATTGTCTACCACACCTGGACTGGACAGAATCTAAAATACGCAACAATCGACCCGGTTACGAGCAATTGGGCTGTAACCACAATGGCGAGTACCGGCGATGTCGGTGAGGGGAACTCTATTTTCATCGATAAAAGCGGAGATATGCACGTTCCTTTTAGTGACGGAACCAATGATGTTCTCAAGTACGCCACAAAATCGACAGGCTTGATTCAAACTATGGAAATAACCGTTCAATTCGGTCAATATGGCTCCGTCACAGGGACCGTGGTCAACGACACGACCATCGTTGCGACAACACCAACAGCAGGCCAAACCGCAGATACAGTCGATATCACGCTGTGGGACAAGGACGATACGAGCCATCCGACGGGTGCTTCATTCACGTTCATCTCCCCGGATGATTTGGACAGTGACGGCGTGCTCAATGCCGATGATGACTGCCCGAACACCGCTGGAGATTCCACTTCAGGCGAAGTCGGTTGTCCAGACAGCGATGGGGACGGGTTCAGCGATTCTACCGATTCTTTCCCAGCTGATGCCTCTGAATGGGGCGATGCTGATGGTGATGGCGTTGGCGATAACGCCGATGCGTTCCCAAACGATGCCAGTGAAACGCTGGACACCGATGGCGATGGTGTTGGCGACAACGCTGATGTGTTTCCAAACGATGCCAGTGAGTCCGTGGATTCCGATGCTGATGGTGTTGGTGACAACGCCGATGCTTTCCCTCAAGACGCCAATGAAACGCTCGATTCAGACGGCGATGGTGTTGGCGATAACGCCGATGCATTTCCCAACGATGCCAGTGAAACATTGGATACCGATGGCGATGGAATGGGCGACAACAGCGACCCCAACCCGTACCAACACAGCGATGACGACAGCGATGGAGACTCAATAGCCAACATCGACGATGCCTTCCCGAATGATGCAACCCAGTGGCTTGATACAGATGGCGACGGTTATGGCGATAACGCATCAGGAAACAACCCTGACGCCTTCGTGAACCTCTCCTCCCAGTGGTCCGATACCGACGGGGACGGATATGGCGACAACTGGGGCAATGCGTCATGGAATTCAACTCGACTGTTCGTGTGGCCGGGTCAATTTGTCGATGGGGCTGTACTTGCAGATCATTGTCCAACTGAAGCAGGAAATTCCACCGTGGACGACTACTTCGGTTGCCTCGACATCGATGGCGATGGCATTGCTGACATTTATGGCAACGATGGTGAGAACAATTCCGATGATTCGTCCAACGAAACGAATCAAACGGGGCCAATGGATTCCGACAACGACGGCGTCGATGACCTGTACGACCTTTGCCCGGAAACTGTGGCCTTTGGCTATGTTGATGTTGATGGTTGCCTGATCGATGAAGATGGAGACGGCGTTGATGATTTCAAAGACGATTGCCTTGGAACAGCGGCTGGAACAACGGTTGACGCCGATGGCTGCCCGGTGCAAAATGACGCACCGAGGAGTTTCTTTGAATCGTTGAGTTCTGGCGAACAAGGTGCGGTCATTCAAACGGTTGGTGTCAGCGCCATCATCGTTGCTTTGTTCGGTTTCCTTCAGACGAACATGGTTGCTGCATTGTTGCCAGATTCAATTCGATGGATCCGCGTGTTTCGCTCAAACGCCAAGCTCAATGAGGAAGAGCTACGCGAATTGGAGTACCTCAAATCTCTTGTCCAAACATATCACGATGATCCAGAGGTGTTGCGCGATGAACTCTTCCAAGTGAAATCCGAACTGACCGCTCGCTACACAAACGGTGAAATTAAGAAGGTCACTTTGGAGAAAATGAACACGCTCGTGGCTGATTTGCTAGCAATGGAGCCATCAGATGTCAGTCGCATCGCACACAACGATTCGTACTTCGGTTTGGGTGGAGCCATGGACACAGACGAACGAGCAGAATACATGTCACAAGACGTGTTGATGCGATCATTGGACACTGGACTTCAACCGCGGAACGCAGTCAGTGCTGTGCAAACGGTTCCTGGGCATCCCTCTAAGGAATTGAAAGGGAACCACAATGAATCGGACGGCCACGAATACCTCGAGTACCCTACCGGCAGCGGAGCATGGTATTACCGCCGAACTTCGAATGCTGAATGGAAGGAATGGGTTCAGTAAGCCATAGCTGCTGTTCAACATCGGACCTACCGGTAATGAAGTAGGGCAAAGCTCTGTTCGATTCTTAACGAATCCACAACGAACGGCCAAATCAATTTACGTTATCGCTAGGGCGGAACACTGCCCGGAACACGATTTGGCCCACCGCGACGGTTGCGAAAATCAATGCTGCCACTAAAGCGATCATCGAGCCGCTACCGGCGTCAAGTTCTGCGGAAAAGTACAATCCTATCAAGACCGAGAGGAGTCCGAACAATTGTGTCCATAACAAGCATGATTTGAAACTGGTTCCAACCAGCTTAGCGGTTGCCGCCGGGGTGACAAGCAAGGCGGTCACGAGAAGGGTTCCAACAACTTGCACCATGCTGACCACAACCGCCGCAGTTGTGATGCTGAAAAGAAGGCCAATGTTGCGAACAGGAAGACCTTGAACGCGAGCGGAAATGGGGTCAATGGCTGTTGCAAGCAATCCGTTTCGGAGGAAGAGCAACAACATAAGGGCAGAAACACAAATGAGGCTGATGAAATCAAGGCTTCCTTCATCAATCAACAGAAGGTTTCCGAACAGGTAACTGTGAATGTCAGAGGTGATTCCTCCCCCCGATACACGGAGAATGACCAATCCAAGGGCTAACATTCCTGTCAAGAAGATGGCAATGGATGCATCACCAGTGAGCATTTCCCTCGATTGCATTTCATGAATCAAAATGGCTGCTATGATACTGAACACCAATGCATACCACAAAGGCGAGGTGGCGCCAAGCACGATTCCCACAGCAACTCCGCCGAAGGACACGTGCGCCAATCCATCTCCGATGAGCGCTAAATTTTGAATCAACAAGAAGGTCCCCAGGACACCTGCCACAATTGTGACCATGATCGCTGCTAACATTGCACGCTGCAGCATGTCCATCGAGAAAAAATAAGGAAAAATCTCACCAGGCATGAAGGGAGCCATCGCTTCCAGAACCGGAGATGTGAGATCGAGTATTGTCGAGCCAATTCCCATTATTTTTCCTCCTTTGATGGTGCGGTGGTGTGGTTGTGGCTGTGCATGTCTTCGTGCACTTGGCCAATGCCCCGAAGGTCGGCAAGGCTGACTAAATCAGGGAAATCTTCGGTGTCACCATCGAAACGAATGGTTTCTTCCAAGAAAATCATTCTGTGGGCTGTTTGCCGAATGGCCGCTAAATCGTGAGACACCATGAGAATGGTCTTTCCTTCGGCATGACATAGGTTGTCCAACAACTTGAGCAGGGAATTTCGAGCATCGCGGTCAATACCAACCAATGGCTCGTCGAGGATAATAAATTCCGCCTCTGATGCGAGGGCTCTTGCAATCACTGCGCGTTGTCGTTGCCCCCCTGACAAACGACCGATGTCTGTGTTCTTCACATCCAGCAAATCAACCATCTGAATGGCTTTTTCCACTCGAGCGGCTCGTTCTTTATCGAAGAGTTGAAACATATTTTTCGCATTGACTGTGCCAAGTTGAACCAATTCCCGGACTGTGATTTTGATGTCACGAGGTAGGTTTGCTGCGGCTTGTGAGACCCAGCCAATGTTTCCATGGAGGTTCTTCGACATGGGTGAGTGGCCAAACATCTTGACTGAACCGCTCTGAGTTTTCAGTATGCCAAGGATGCTGAGCAGGAGCGTCGATTTACCGCTTCCGTTAGGGCCGACCAATCCTACGAATTCACCCTTGTGAATCCGTAAACTTATGTCGCTAAGGATCAGCTTTCCAGACCTTGCTACCGACATGTTCTCGATTGCGAGAATCATGTCTTCAGCGTCTGATTGTCCGATGGTGATTGACTCCATTCGCTGACCCCGTTGTTCTTGCGAGTCCCGTACCGTATTTTACAACGCGGGGCAAATGCCACTCGAATCATGCGGAATTGGCCCTGACATAGTCAACCACCATTCGCCCAATGAGGAACAGGAAGGCTCCACTGACAAGGATAACTGGGAGCGTATCAACCATATGCATCAAATCACCTCGTTTGTCGTGCATTCAGTCAGCAGGTGTGATTTAACATCCCATACCAGACGCAAGATTGTCAATGTTCTTGGTCATCAAGGATACGTAATCATCACTTGAGTCGCTTGGTGCCATTTCCATCGTGTAGAGGATTTTGATCTCTACGCCAGTTTCATCGACGATGCTCTGGACTGAGGATTGGTCTGTGTATTCTTCAACGAACAAGACACTGATTTCTTCTTCGTTGATGAAGTTGACCACTTTGGCGACGTCTTCAGGTGATGGTTCGCCTTCAGGGTCAAGTCCGTGAACAGTCACGAATTGAATGTCATATTGAACAGCAATGTATGAGTAGGCATTGTGGTTTGCTGCCACGGTCTTCTCGTACCCGCCTGCGATGCATGTTCCATCTTCACCGAAGGCAGCATTGAATGCTGCATCTAGTGCTGTGAGTTCTGCGCCGTAAGCGTCACCATTGGATTGGAACTCATCGGCTCCACTTGGGAAGGCAGCGGCGAGTGCATCCTGGACAACAGTCACTTGTGCCTTGAACGCCAACGGGTTAAGCCAGCTGTGTGGGTCGAAGTTGAGCGACTCTTCGTCAGCATGATCATCATGTCCGTCTTCATCGTCGTGGCCTTCTTCTTCATCTTCATCGTGACCTTCCTCATCTTCGTCATGTCCGTCTTCATCGCCGTGGTCGTCATGGTCATCATGATCGTCGTGACCAGCGTGGTCGTCATGTCCTTCATGGCCGCCTTCGGCCATCATGAGGTGGAATTCCAAGTCTGCAGGGTGTGCGAATCCATATTCGCCCTCAGCCTCAACATGGAGCGTCATGTAGCCCATTGGAGGGTTTTCCCAAGCATCCAAATCTTCGATGAAGTGTTCGAGTTCACTCATGTTGAGTAATCCGTCGGCATCCATATCCGATTCATTGAACATTTCCATGACGATTTCTTCTTCGTGCTCCTCATGAGCATCATGATCATCGTCACCGCCAGTAGCAGCAGTCCACATTAAGCCGGCAGCTTCACAATCTGATTCGGTTGTGTAGCCTGCATCCACGGTGTGGGTTGACATGTCATAACAGACCATGCTGTCATGTTCGTCATCATGGTCGTCTTCACTTGACCATACATTCCAGAACTCGTCCCATGAAAGGTGATCGTCATCGTTGGCATCAGCCATAACGAGTGCTTGCTCTGGTGTTGGGACGTCGCTCTCCATCATCTCAATCAGGTGGTCGATTTCAGTCATGTTGAGAAGACCATCTGCATCCATATCCGATTGGTTGAACATCCACATAAGGTATTCTTCCATGTGTTCGTCCTCATCATGAGTTTCGTTCTCGTCGTGAGTTTCGTTCTCATCGTGAGTTTCGTTCTCATCGTGGTGATCGTCATGGTCCGCGTCCATGCCTGCCCAGAATTCGTTCCATGACAGGTGGCTGTCGTTGTCAGCATCGAACGCTTCCAGCATGTGCTCTGAGGTCATTTCTTCGTCATGGTGGTCGTTATGTCCGTCGCCTTCCATCCACATGTGGCCAGCAGCTTCACATTCTTCTTCAGTGGTGTGAATGGTGTTGGTGTGAGATTCAGTATCGTGGCAGTAGTCGTCTTCGTGTTCGCTGTGGTCATCATCTTCCATCCACATGAATCCGCCTGCTTCGCAGTCTGCTTCGTTGTCGATGTCGTTGTTGGTGTGATCGGCCATGTCGTGGCAAACGCCGTGCTCGTCTCCGTGCTCGTCTCCGTGCTCGTCTCCGTGCTCGTCTCCGTGCTCGTCTCCGTGATCGTGGTGGGCGTGACCGCCTCCCATCTTGAGGACAGCCATTGTGAACTCTTCGGGGTTATCTGCGCCAAATTCGAGGACATACTCGCCTTCTTCTAAGTGGAAGATCGAGATGATTGAGTCTGCAGGGCAGCCTTCAGGATTTGCGATCGTTTCTTCTGCCTCGATGTGAGCGTGTCCTTCGTGTCCTTCGTCATGCCCTTCATGGTCTTCGTGAGCCTCTTCATCATGGTCATCGTGATCGTCTTCATCATGGTCATCGTGACCTTCTTCGTCGTGGTCATCGTGACCTTCTTCGTCGTGGTCTTCGACATGGAATTCCACGTTGTATGCCGTGTATTCAGCATGGATCTCGACATCGTCTGCGTGTTCTTCTTCATCAACAAGTTCGATGTTTTCGTATGGGCCTTCTGTGAGTGTCTCACACAAGTCGGTCACAAGCACGCCTTCGTAGTCGAGTGTCTCTTGCCCACTTGGCATGGTGTGGACTTCAATTGAAGTCGGGGCGTCATCGCCCAAGGAGGAGAGGGTTGCTTCGACCCAAGGTTCGAGACCGAGTCCGTGATAGAAGAACAGATCGGCATTCTGCAGACGAATCAAATCAGAAGTCGAAGGTTCGTAATCGTGCACTGGTATGTTGTCTTGGCTCATGTATTCCATGGTGACCTGGTCGCCAGCGATGCCCTTGACGAGTTCTCCAATGTGGTAGGTTGAGACCATAACAACGCCCAAGGAGTCTGTGGAATCACTGTCGACAATGGCATCATTACCTGCGTCCAAGCAACCTGCGAGGCTTGAAAAAATCAAAATTAGGCTGGCGAGCATGGCGCGTTTCCAATTGGCGTTCATGGTCGCTGGGCTAACTATTAACTATTTAGTAGGTGCTATTAATTTACTGACGATGGATTATTATTCACGTTGCTTCTGCCGTGGAATATGAGTCAAATCATTTCGTTCAGTGCCGATAAAAATTTTGCAGATGGACTCGAAAGCCTCATCGAAAAATCTGGATATCAAAACCGCAGTAAGTTTCTGAGGGACGCAGCCTTACATTTCTCTGAAATGCAACAACGGGGCGACCTTGCGAACATGGAAGCATCTGAGGTCGTCGAGGGTCATTTGGTGATCTATTACCAGCACGGCATCGAAAGCAAACTTATGGAGATTAGGCATTCCAACAACTTGCAAATGACTTCATACAGCCACAGTTGCCTCAACCACAGCCATACATGCGTGGACATCATGCACGCCATTGGTACGGCGGCCCAGTTTAGAGAGGCGATTGAACAGCTCCAAAACATCCCCAATGTCGACAAAGTCTCGATGGTCAGCGCTCCGGTGCGAGAAGAAGGTTGCTGTTGAACCCTTGATTCACAAACGATTCCCACCCACAGTATGATTGAAAGGATGGATAGGATCATGAACAAATGGATTCTGCTCACTTTGGCAATCTTTTCCGAAGTGGTTGCTACATCTTCATTGAAATCAACAGAAGGGTTCACGAAACTCCTGCCTTCAATGATTGTCCTGGTTGGCTATGGTGCTGCTTTCTATTTCCTCTCTCTGACGCTCGACACAATTCCAGTCGGGGTCGCTTATGCAGTGTGGTCAGGCGTCGGTGTGGCAGGTATTGCCCTCATCTCGGTGTTTTTTTTGGACCAGCGACTTGACGCTGCCGCACTCATCGGCATGGGCCTCATCGTTGCGGGCGTTGTTGTGTTGCGTTTGTTTAGCGACGCTTCGATTGAATGATTCGCACGCAGGTTGATAGCAATCACACCCGACGCTTTGCCATGGGACCACTCGAATCGCTCGATTGGTTGTCTCGATTCACCGAGGAAACACCGGGCGACCCTCAATCTGATGGTCCTTCTCGTCAAGTCGCAAATGCATGTTGGTCGAAAGCCACTCCCTTCAAGGCGCCTAGCCCAACCTTGGCCTTATGGTCAACAGAACTGGGCGCTCAACTGAACCTGCTCAAAGGTCAACCTGAGGTTCTCGCAGGCGGTGTTTTGGTCGATGGCATGGTGCCGTATGCTCAACGCTACGGAGGCCATCAATTCGGAAATTGGGCCGGTCAACTGGGGGACGGTCGGGCGATCACGCTCGGTGAAGTACGAACTCGCAAAGGTGCGCTAGAGTTACAGCTCAAAGGTGCCGGCCACACACCGTATTCCAGATTCGCTGACGGAAAAGCGGTCCTCCGGTCTTCAGTCCGAGAATTCCTCTGCAGCGAAGCAATGCACCATCTCGGCGTGCCGACCACCCGAGCGCTTTCGCTGTGCACCACGGGTGAACGCGTGATGCGTGACGTGCTTTACAACGGGAATAAAGAATTGGAACATGGAGCAGTCGTGTGCAGAGTCGCTCAGAGTTTCATTCGCTTTGGCAGTTTTCAAATTCATACCTCCACTGGCGATGAAACCACGTTACGAGCCCTCGTGGATCACACCATCAAGCACCATTTCCCTCACCACTCGGTGGACAGCGACGATGGGGTTGTGGCTTGGGCTAGTGAAGTGGCAGAAACAACGGCGCTGATGATTGCTCATTGGATGCGAGTCGGGTTTGTCCATGGCGTCATGAACACCGACAACATGTCGATTCACGGCCTGACCATCGATTACGGACCGTATGGCTGGCTTGAGGATTACAATCCTGGCTGGACCCCAAACACCACCGATGCCTCACACCGCCGCTACAGGTATGGACAACAGCCACAAATCGGGGCATGGAACCTCGCTCGATGGCTGGAGAGTTTGATTCCATTGATGCAAGAACCTCAACGCCTCGAGGGCGTTTTAGATCACTATGGCGAGGTGTTCAATCAGCATCATAACGCTATGTGGGCAGCAAAATTAGGCCTTGGAGTTTGGCGAGATGAAGATCAGGAATTGGTGGTCAAACTGAACTCAGCATTGCAGATTATAGAAACGGACATGACCATATTTTTCCGGACTCTTGCCTCGATTGATGCACCAAATGTGTCGTTGCTTTCCGATGCCTTTTACCAACCAATCGGCGAAGCGGAGGCGCCCTTACAAGCCTGGCTGGTTGCATGGTGGGGCAGGGTTGATGGAACACCAGACCGTGCAACAATGATGGCTTCCAACCCAAAATACGTCCTACGGAATTGGATGGCCCAACTGGCCATCGATAAGGCGGAGAAGGGTGATTTCACTCTGTGTGAAGACCTTCATTCGCTGTTAATGAATCCCTACGATGAACAACCTGATCAGGAAGAACGTTGGTTCCAACGCCGACCTGAATGGGCAAGAAACCGTGTCGGTTGCTCCATGCTCTCATGTTCAAGTTGAACAGGGCGACGATGGTGATAATTAGGTTGGAAGTCAACATCACCTCATGGCAGAGAATGAGGAACTTGCTTCCGGCTCGCTGTCGGTCGATGATGTACCACCCGCACCATCGTTGCCACCTGTAGGTGGTTGGCCTCGCGCCATTGTGTTGAGGGTGTTAGCGCTGCTGATTGCAGGGGCGGCGTTGTACCGTTCGCAAGATGGCCTAGGTGCAGTGATTGTCCTGTTCATCCTCGTTGTGCCTTTCGAGCGCCTTTTCCCCCGTCATGCGCACCAAAAATTCCGTCGTCCTCACCTTTCCCTCGATGTTGGTTATGCGTTTGCCTCTCCATTATTGCAGTCTGTGGGATTAATCGCAGCGGTGTTTGTCGGTGTACTGAGTTTTGCTTGGGTTCCAGGATTGTTGTTGAGGCCAGTGATTCAATCGATTCCCCAGCCCTACCTGCTGATCGTCGGGGTGGCGCTGTTTGACTTGGCGGGCTATTGGACACATCGTTGGTACCATGAAGTGCCTCAATTGTGGAAGTTCCACGCTGTCCACCATTCGCCCGAGCACATGGATTGGGCCAGTGGGTTCCGCGCTCATCCTTTTGATGGCACCTTGATTGCACCAGCCTTTTTCTTCTTGCTCGCCGCGGGATTTAGTCCTGAGTTTTCAGGCCTTATTGCGGTGGTGCAAATCGTGTTGGGTCTGTTTTTACACGCCAATGTTCGTCTTCGATTGCGTCCGCTTCATCGCCTGATCATGACGCCTGAATTCCACCACTGGCATCACTCAAGTGAAGAAGACGCCATTTGGAGCAACTACTCCACCTTCTTGCCGCTATGGGACATGATCTTTGGCACCTACTACATGCCCAAAGACAAACGACCAACCATCTATGGTGTCGAAGAGGTGATGCCCATGACGATGGTTGAGCAGCTTCGCTATCCATTGGTGGGCATGGGTAATCCCCTGCGATGGTTGCGCCATCCGTTCCAATCACTGAAAGCCATGTTCGTCGGTCTTTGGGGCATTCTTGGAATGATGAAGCGCTCTGCACTTCGCCCAAGAAATGAGCCGTTTGAACGGGCTGTGGTTCGAGTGCAAAACCCGACATTATTCGTATCTGAATCGGATTAGCCGTTTTATCCCTCTTCAACTGGAATCCCGATTTCTTTCTTGATGGCCAGACTCTCTCGATGCAACCGTTCTGCCTCA
>Ga0228615_1000597_pt1 | contig 19306 bp, 16 predicted proteins | sample 16DmetaG_FD_190530 | JGI IMG/M metagenome (GOLD analysis project Ga0228615, IMG submission 190530) | Seawater microbial communities from Monterey Bay, California, United States - 16D | ecosystem: Environmental > Aquatic > Marine > Coastal | place: USA: California | collected 2016-10-17
GCACTTTCATGAATCATTTTTTGCTGGAAACCTAACTTCAGGCAGTCTAAAACACCACCTTTATCTTCAATTTCGATTATTAATTTACGAGCTTTTTCTTTAATTGATGCTGTTAATTCTTCTACAAGATATGATCCAGCCAAGGGGTCAACAACGTCTGCCACTCCCGTTTCACTAGCAATTATTTGTTGAGTCCTCAAAGCTATCTTAACAGATTCATTTGTTGGTAACCCAATAGCCTCATCGTAGCTATTTGTATGAAGTGACTGGGTTCCGCCAAGTACTGCAGATAGAGCCTGATAAGATACTCTTACTGTGTTATTCATTGGTTGTTGTGCAGTTAAGGTAACACCAGCTGTCTGAGTATGAAATCTCAATTGAGATGATTTAGGATTTTTTGGTTTGAATCTTTCATTAACTAATTCATACCAAAGTTCCCTTGCTGCTCTAAATTTGGATATCTCCTCAAAAAAATCATTATGACAACCGAAAAAGAATGACATTCTTGGTGCAAAGTCATCAATTTCTAAACCAGATTTAACTGCTTCTTGGGCATAAAATATACCATTTGCTAACGTCAATGCTACTTCCTCTACTGCAGTAGAACCTGCTTCTCGAATATGGTATCCACTTACGGATATTGTATTCCATTTAGGCACGTTTTCATTACACCATTCAAATAAATCTGTTGTTAGTCTAATAGATTCCTTTGGAGGATAAATATACAATCCCCTAGCAATGTATTCCTTCAAAATATCATTTTGTACTGTCCCTCTTAATGAATTTCTTTGAACTCCTTGATTGTCAGCTGTTGCTACATATAATGCCAATAGTGTTGTTGCAGGTGCATTAATTGTCATTGAGGTTGAAACCTTACCTAAATCGATACCTGAAAATAGTACTTCCATATCCTCCAATGTATCTATCGGTACACCAACTTTGCCAACTTCTCCTAATGAGTCCTCATCATCTGAATCTAACCCTAACTGTGTCGGTAAATCGAATGCTACTGATAACCCTGTCTGTCCTGAATCCAACAATAGCTTGAATCTCTCATTTGTCTCCTTTGCTGTAGAAAAACCTGCATATTGTCTCATTGTCCATAATCTATCCTTGTACATACCACTGTGGATACCACGTGTATATGGAGGATCACCAGGCAATGAGTGACCTTTTTCTGGATGTTTTGTATCTGCAAGAGTATCCTGTGTAGGGACATCATTTCTTGATAGACCACTGCGTGTCGTCGACCTACTCGAGCGCTTCTCCACACACAGCGGGTAACGATACAGCAAATGAATTATGTGATTATCTAATGTTGATGTCCGCCATCTCCATGGACATGTCCATGAGCGATTTCTTCTTCATCAGCATCTCTAATGTCCATAACTTCAATTTCAAAAGTCAAAGCTTTACCAGCCATTGGGTGATTGAAATCACATGTAACTGTGCCTGAATCTCCATCCTCTAGATCAATACTTATGATTTCAAATGGCATAGGCATTCCATTAACTTCTGCTTGGAATTTCATTCCAACCTCTATTCCTTCTGGAAATTCGGGAAATGGTCTGACTGTGATATATGACTCATCCCTATGCCCATATGCTCTATCTGGTTCCAATGTAAATGTTCTTTTTTCGGATAATTCAGAACCTAAAATCTCTGCTTCAAAACCAGGTATCATTTGTCCGTGCCCAACTAAAAATGTTAGTGGTTCTCTTTCTAAGGAACTATCAAATACCTCTCTTGTATCAGGAAAATACCCATGATAATGAACTTTTACTACTTTATTATTTTCTACGACCATATCTTCATCTCCTTATTGTGTAATCGTCAATGACTTTTTCAAGTCTAGACTTTTGATCTTCATCTATTGCTCCTTCAGTCATTTTTTCAAGAAGAAAATCTTTAGCATCAGTTGTAGTTTTCCTTTCTCCCTTTGCCCAAATCGTACCTAATAAGTTTGACCTATGTTCTTCAGGGACATTAATATCTACTAGTAATTTTCTCATTTCATACTTGTATTCCATATGCCTACTTCTATTCAAGCGCTTTGCTCTAGCAGCAGGTTGGTAACTTGTTTTAGTATTCCTACGTCTTTTAGTGACAACGGGTTTGGTTGTTTTCTTTGCCGTATCGATTTTGGCTACAACCGGTTGCATAGCTCTTTTTCTGCTTTGTTCAATTAGTGCAGCAGCCCTATCGCTTTGAACATTCAAATCTTTGGATTTACTATCTTGTTTCTTTTTTATTTGTTTTAAACCACGTGTTTTTTTAGGTTTATTTCCTAATATTTGATCTGTAATGATTTCTTTTGAAACATCTTCTTCACTTGTTTTAGGAATGACATTCTCAACTACTTCAATGGATGTTTCTTCTATAATTTCAGGTATAGTATCTTGGGATTTAATATCCTTTTCCTCAACCTTTTTTTCCTTTTCTGAACCAGCGGTTTTTGGTGGAGCTATAGGAGCAGGAGGTACAATTGCTTGTACTTTTGGTGGAGGCTTAGGGACAGGGTTTTTTTGTTCCTTCTTAGTACTGGGACTGAAGATATTCTTTGGCGCCCTTTTGGGTGGTCCTCTCCTTCTTCCTCCTCTCAATATACTCAGTCCTGTATAACGGCCACCAAGTGCCTTAGATAAGTCTTCTTAGAGCGAGAATTAGTCCCATACCACTTCTGCATGATCAGTTCTCATAGAAGGATCGATGGCACTATCTTCCAATTTAGTATAAATATCATGTTTAAGCATCTTTCTGCCTAGTTCGGCAATCATTGTTCCATTGTCTACGCAATATTGTTTTTCTGGCCAAAATGCAGTTGCCCCCCTATCTTTACACATCAGCCTAGCCATTTCTCTAATTCTTTCATTACAAGCTACGCCTCCTCCTAATAATAATTCACTTTTCCCTGTATGAGCTAATGCCCTTTCTGCAACCTCTATACATGCTGAAAATGAATGCTCTTGGAGAGACCAACAAACTTCTTGAAGAGAGTGCCCATCTGAAACTTTTTGTACAGCAGCAGTCAGAATACCTGAAAATGATAAATCCATTCCTTGAATGCCATAAGGTAATATAATTTCGTCTAAACTGGCTAATGGATTACTTTTTTCCCATTCGTTAGCTAATTTTTCTATTTTAGGGCCGCCGGGGAACGGAATTCCTTGCGTTCTAGCAAATTTATCTAACATATTTCCGATACCTATGTCTAATGTTTCTCCAATTACTCTGTATCGACTTCCGTTTCTGGCTATTACTTGTGTATTGCCTCCACTTACGTACAATAGAACTGGGTCTTTACAGCCTGTTTGTAGTCTCCCAATCTCGATATGCGCTACGCAATGATTCACCCCCACTAATGGCTTACCTATTTTATCAGAAAGGGATCTTGCTACAGAAGCACCAACTCTCAAGCAAGGCCCTAAACCCGGCCCCTGACTGAATGCAATTGCATCTATCTGATTCATTGGAATATGATTTTTAGAAATAAATTCCTTAAATAAATTTCCAGATAATAATGAATGGTGGTCGGCTGCCTCTCGCGGATGAATTCCTCCCTGTTCAGGCCTGAACAATGCGGATGAAGATGGTATTGTTTTTCCATTGGAATAAACACCGCCGAAGGAGAAAGTATGAGCTGTACTTTCAATCCCTAAAATAACACCCATTACACCTGCGAGGAAGGGAGTCCTTTCAAGTGTCACTCCTGTCCGCTATCATGGACCTCCTGTTATACAACATAGGGGAACTTGCAACTTTGTCTCATGGGGACGTCTCTAAACCACTTTCAGGTATGGAAATGTCTGATCGAGAAAATCTAATTTTAGAAGGCGGTCACTCGATTATAATTTCTGAAGGAAATATAATTAAAATCAGACCCCAACAAGAATTATTAGAAGAATTTGCACCAGATATGGAAGATGGTAAATCTACCCAAATTCATCTCTTGGACGTTAAAGGTAAGGCAATAATACCTGGACTAGTTGATTGCCACACACATCTTCTCTGGTCCGGTGATAGGTCTAATGAAATTAGATTGCGACAAAACGGTTTATCGTATCAAGATATATCTAAACAGGGCGGTGGTATTTCTAAAACTGTTGAGGCGACAAGAAATGCATCACAAAAAGATTTGAAATCAATTGGTCGCAGTAATCTTTCACAATCATCAAATTATGGGACTACAACTATTGAAGCAAAGAGTGGCTATGGTTTATCAGTTGAAAGCGAAATTAAGATTCTTCAAGTCACTAATTCTTTAGGAGGGAATAATCAAAATATTCTCCCGACATGGCTCGGAGCCCACGATTTCCCAGATGACAAGAAAGTCAGCGAATATATGGACGAATTAATTCATGAACAATTACCATTAGTAGCAGAGAAAGGATTAGCAAAATGGATTGATGTATTTTGTGAACCAGGATGGTTTAATCTTGAACAAACAGAAACTCTAGTTAAGTCTGCAAGAAAATTTGGGTTAAGGAGCCGCCTTCATGTAGATGAATTTGTAGATTCTGGAGGTTTGTCACTCGCAGCGGAACTAAATAGTTGCAGCGCAGATCATGTAGGTTTCAGTAATGATGACTCTAGAGACAAAGCAAATAAATCTGGAACTATGCAGGTATTTCTACCAGGTACTCCATATGTTCTAGGAAAAGATCTAGGTAATGGAATAGTTGATTGCATCGAGAACAATTGGAATTTCTCTTTAGCAACTGACTTCAATCCTAATTGTCAATCTCTTTCTTTGCCATTTGTTTCAAGTCTAGCAACACACCGGATAGGCATAGATCCATTAGCTGCATTAGTAGCATGCACAAGAAATCCCGCATCTACTCTAAATAGTGAAATGGAAAAATGTGTTGGCTCATTATACGAGGGAGGACCCGCTGATTTTAATATTCTAAATAGTGAGTATGTAGATTACTGGTGCCAGACACCTGGAGTATCTCCTATATTCAAAACGTATTTTTCAGGCTCTATTGTAAAATCATAAAAGGCAATTCCTACAAGTATTAAAAAATTAACTTATTAGAAATTACTAATCAGATTATTCAAATAATTTGAGTCTGAATATTTTTGAATCAAAAAATAACTGGATAAATATATTCATTTTACCGATACACTATTGGCTGATAATGGTAGTTATCAGAACTTGGATTTTGAATAGTAGACAATACAGCCACGCAGTGTGACGTTTTTACAAAATAATTCATATTTAACTAAAAATACCCTGTTAGTAAGGTTTAGTTGTAGAGCCGAACTCGAATGAATATGTTATCTGTTGAAGCTTATTGCATGAAATGCAAAAATACAGTATTTGTACAATCTCCTAAAAAAATTATTATGAAAAATGGTAGAACAAGAGTTTCAGGATTATGTTCTAGAGAAAACTGCAATGGTAAACTTTCTAAGATCATTGCTTAATTCAAATATACGAAGAGAATCATTCATCAGTGGTATGCTTGCCCCCTGTATTACGGGGCTCGTGGTCTAGGGGTTATGACGCCACCTTGACATGGTGGAGATCGCAGGTTCAATTCCTGCCGAGCCCACCAATAACTACATACAAGCATTAAAGATTATTCAATGAATATGAAATTCTTAATTTCCCTGCACCTTTTGATTTAACATTGGTAATGATCATTTCATCTAGTTTTGAAGTATTATCTACATGTGTTCCCCCGCAGGGACACAAATCAACATCAACGATTTCAACAACTCTTAGTTGGGTCACAGTAGATGGTATTCTATCCATGAACTTGGTATGTCTCATTTGCTCATGTTGTAGAATTCTATCTCGGTCCCAATTATGTATTCTAACATTTTTTTGAGAATTGATAATATCATTTACTGCCTGCACCAAATCATCTGAATTGAACTTATCTCTATCTGGGAATAATAGATCTATTCTCGTATATTCTTCACTAATTTGGTTACCGACTGTCTCGGCGGAAAACAGATCATTAGCTATTGCTGAAACTATATGTTGTACAGTGTGCATTGATGTGTTTTTATTCCTTCTTTGCTGATTGATAGTGCATACAACTTCATCACCTATATTGAAGCCATCCGTAGAAATAACTGGATGAATAATTGATTTCCCAGGTAATGTTTCCAATAACTCAGTTTCTAAATTAGTTTTTGAAATCATACCAGTATCGCCTTGTTGACCCCCTCCGCGAGGGAAGCAAAATGATTCTTTGAGGGAAATTATGTTTTTATCGATAGCTGATATAGTGCTTCTAAAAGGAGGTGGGTTGATTCCTGGATGTTGAGACATATGCAATTTCTCTTGCAAAAGTTCACTCCCTGAATATTTCCATAAAATCTGGTGTTAACAGTAATTTAGCTATAATTTCGGTATCTTTAGTAGTACTTCTGTCACCTTCGATTTTTGATACATAATTTCTCAACCATTTATGAATTTTACCTACAGATTTAGAGGGTTTTTCAGAAATATTATCCAATGCTTGACATGAACATATCAATTCATTAGAAATTACTAAAGATAATAATTTACTTGCTTTGAATGTCCTGTATGAGGCGGTTGCACCCATGGAGACATGATCTTCTTTACCCATACTAACTGGAATATTTGTGGTAGATACAGGGTTGGACAGTAGTGATAATTCAGCAATTACTGCAGCTGCAACGTATTGAACAATCATTAAACCGCTTTCTAAACCTTCATCATTGGCTAAAAATGCCTTTTGACCGCTCCATTGAGGGTCAAGTACTTGGTTAATACGCCTTTCAGAAATACTAGCTATCTCGTGTATGCAAATGGCCATATTATCGCTTAAAATAGCAAGAATTTGACCGTGGAAGTTACCTCCACTAATCACTTCTGGTTTCCCTTTATCTGAAAACACAAGAGGATTATCTGTAGCAGAATTAATTTCTATATTGACGATTCTTCTTGCTTCTCTTAATACGTCAATCATTGGCCCGTGAACTTGAGGCGCACATCTGAAAGAATAGGAATCTTGGACTCTATCGCAATCAATGTGAGATTCATTAATTTCGGAATCAATCAAGAAACCTCTTATCCTACTAGCAGAAATTGATTGACCCAGTTGAGGCCTAACATCATGAATTCTCTTATCAAATGCTACATATGACCCTTTTATGGCCTCAATCGAAGTGGAAAGAGCTGCATCAGCTGCAAAAATTAACATTTCAAGATTAATTATACTTTGACATAAATATGCACACATTTGACTGGTCCCATTAATCAGTGAAAGGCCTTCTTTGGCCTGTAATTTAATTGGCTTCAGACCAAAATTTTCTAATGCATCTTTTGAATTATAAGTAACCCAATCTCCACTTTTAGTTTGTACGTCTGTTTCGCTCTCTCCCATCATAGCAAGCGCCATATGTGAGAGTGGCGCTAAATCTCCTGATGCACCTAATGACCCTATTCTTGGCACTACAGGTACTATTCTATTGTTTATCATTCCAACTAACAATTGAATCAATTCTAATCTAGCCCCGGAAAAACCCTTGGCAAGTGAATTTGCCCTTACGATCATCATCATTAAGACTGAATTAGGGTCCATCTTTTCTCCAACTCCGCAGGCATGGGAGCGGATTAAATTTGATTGAAGATCTTCAAGTTTTTCGGTTGGTATTGTGACATTAGAAAGAGCACCAAAGCCAGTATTAATCCCATAAACGACATCTCCACTAGAGATTATATCCTCAACAAGATTTCGTGAATCTTTAATGGTAGAAATAGAAGAATTAGATAATCTGACTTTAGTATTAAAATTAGATACAGAAATAACTTGTTCTATTGTTAAAGAATTTCCATCAAGTACAATCTCAGCATTATTCATATTACACCTCAGGATATCCTTTCAAGTAAACTCTTCGATACTTTACTAGGTACAGTGACAGTCAAATTCGGGTCATTTGCCATTGCCCTCTTTATGGTAAAAATCGCTTCGGAATTTTGTGCCCATGCACGTCTAGCAATACCGTTATTGACATCCCAAGATAACATTGATTTGATATTCTCATCTGAATTATCACTACCATCAATAACCATACCAAAACCGCCGTTAATGACTTCACCCCAACCTACGCCACCACCATTGTGCAGACTAACCCAAGTAGCACCTCGGAAAGAATCACCAATGAAATTTTGAACTGACATGTCCGCGGTAAACATCGAACCATCTCTAATATTAGCAGTTTCTCTATACGGGCTATCAGTTCCACTGACATCATGATGATCTCTACCTAAAATAATTGGTGAAGAAATTCTTCCTTCCGAAATCGCCTTGTTGAATTCCTTTGCTATTTCGACTCTTCCTCTTTCATCAGCATATAATATCCTTGCTTTACTGCCTACGACTAAGCCATTATCATTAGCTGTTTCAATCCATCTAATATTATCAAAAAATTGACCTTTAATTTCAGATGGCGCCTCATCGGCTAATGTTCTCAGTACTCTAGAGGCTATCTCGTCAGTGATTGCTAAATCATCATCATTCCCTGATGAACAAACCCATCTAAACGGACCAAATCCATAGTCAAAACAAATTGGCCCCATTATATCTTCAACATAAGATGGATATTTGAATCCTGATTCAGTATTATCTGAATAAATATCGGCTCCTGCTCTTCCAGCTTCGAGTAAGAAAGCATTACCATAGTCCCAAAAATACATCCCTTTTTCGGATAAATTATTAATTACATTTACGTGTTTAATTAAACTATTTTTAACTTTAATTTTAAACTCATCAGGATTATTAGAAATCATTTCTTTCATCTCATTATAGGTCATACCATGTGGAGTATAGCCACCAAGCCAAGGATTGTGAAGACTTGTTTGATCACTCCCAAGGTCGGGGATGATATTTTCATAATCTAATTTCTCCCATACATCAATAATATTCCCAACGTAACCCAGAGATACTGCTTCTTTGTTTTCAAGGGAAACTCTTAATCTAATTATTAGTTCATCTAAATCATAAAATAATTCAGATAACCATCCTTGCTCATGTCTTTTCACAGCAGCATGAGAATTGGAATCAGCTATCACAGATACTGCTCCGGTAATTACAGCAGCTTTGGCCTGTGCTCCTGACATTCCACCTAACCCAGAAGTAACATAGAGTAATCCTCCCAAGCCATCTTTTGTATCGAAATTAAGATATTTTCTTGCAGCATTTAGTATTGTTAATGTAGTCCCATGAACTATTCCTTGAGGGCCAATGTACATGTAAGAACCCGCAGTCATTTGACCGTACTGAGTGACTCCTAATGCATTCATAACTTCATAATCATTTTGAGAAGAATAATTTGGAATTGTTAATCCATTCGTTATAACAACACGAGGGCTATTAACATTAGAAGGAAATAATCCTAGAGGGTGGCCTGAATACATAACTAATGTTTGATTTTCATTCATTTGAGATAGATAATGCATTGTTATTCTATATTGAATCCAATTTTGAAAAACACTTCCATTCCCTCCATAAGTGACTAATTCATGAGGGTATTGCGCAACAGCAGGATCGAGATTATTTTGAATCATTAACATAATACAAGCAGCTTTTTTATCTTTGCAAGGATATTCTGAAATGGGGCGTGCAAACATTTCATAATCAGGTCTGAAACGATGCATGTAAATGTGCCCTAAATTATTTAATTCGTTATAAAATTCTGTGGCTAACTCTTCATGCCATTCTTCAGGAAAGTATCTTAATGAATTAGCAATAGCTAATTTTTTTTGTTTATCGTTTAGCACATTAGGTCGTTTTGGTGCGTGATCTACTGACATATCCAACTCTTTTTTTGGTGGAAGCTCTTTAGGGACACCACATTCAAACTCTTTAGAAAAATCAATCATGTAGCCATCCTCCTTGAAACAATTTCTCTAATCAACATAATTAATTCTTTAGATTTCGTAAGTATTATTGTAGTGTTGTTTTGAATTATATTCAATTCCTCATCACTCATTGAATCAACATTGATTTTTACATTTAACGAAGCGATATAAACTGCAGTATAGGCTAACTCAGAAGAAGCAGCAAGATCGGTTATGGCATTAAGATTGCCGTATCTTGCTAAATCTGGCAATATTAATAATAATTTCAGCCCCTCCTCAGCAATTTCTGAAGGGGTCTTAGCCGCTCCAATAGTAGATTGAAGTATTGCTAATTTCCTTGATTCAATTTCCTCATCATTACTTCTAGGCATTCGGTATGAATCAATTACTTTGTCAAATGCCAATGAATCCCCCTCTGCTAAATTTATTGCTCTTTGCAACGATTCTTCACTGGAATCAATTATAATATTAGATATTTCATGCCCGTCCTGCCATCTATTTTTTCCAATAGTCAGCCTAGAAACCATTGCTGCCAATGAATGAGCATGAGCCAGAGTCAGAGCCGCTACAGTCCCACCTCCAGGAGTAGGGTCTTCAGAACCTATACTATCCAATATCGACATGTAACCATCATTCATAATTTCCACCTCAGTTTTCTATTGCCCATTCTATAATACTTACATTGGGATTAAATTTTCTTAAATAATCCAATCCTAATCCTTCAATTGCATATTGTACTAATTCTTCTTCCGAAGCATTATCTGGATCTGGGCAGAACCACTTACCAGAATCTAGCATAGCACTTAATGGGACAAGACCTACTAGTTCAGAGCCACAAGTTTCAATGCCATGATCATTAACTATGGATTTTACAGTTTCGTAAGCCTTATGCATAGATGTTTCAGAGATATTTTGAAGGTTCATTGAAACTTGCGAAATTGAAGATGACGGTAGTGGAACACCCATGCCTTGAACATGATTTAATAGACCCTTTACCCTCATTTTTTTGCCATCCTTCTTGATTAATCTACCAGAAGTTCTGACAATAGAACCAGCAATTTTGGAGGCTTTAGCATCAGTTTCATTTACATTAACATTGTAAGCAACAAGAATATTTCTTGCACCAATGGCTACAGCTCCAAAACGACTTTCATTACTCCCCCACGTTCCTGACCAAAGATCAGGCATCCTAGTATCTTCATTAATCCATTCTCCACCATTAAATCTAGATTCAAGTCCCTCGTATTCCATTTTCCTAAGACTGGATAATGATGCCCTTTCTTCCGATGAAGCTGCTTCACCATAGAAAAAATGAGGTATTTTTTCACCTATTAATTCCGATAAATCCTTTGCAGATTGGATACAATAACTCATAGAATCGGCTGATAAAGGGACAAAAGGACATACATCAACTGCACCCATACGCGGATGATTTCCTGAATGCTTTCTCATATCTATTAGTTCTAATGATTTGATTATTATTGCGTGAGCACCTTTTGTTACACTGACTGGATCACCTGCAATTGTTATTACTGTTCTATTATAATCAGAATCAGGTTCACAACCCAACACCTTTACTCCTTCAATTTCTCTTACAGTATCAACAATCGAGTTTATTATATCTAAATCTCGACCCTCGCTAATATTTGGTACACATTCAATTAGAACATTATTCATTAAGACACCTAACCGTACAAACGATCAGGGCCATTATTTTGTACCCCTTTTCTCTTCGTATCTATGGATGAAATTGCATCCTTAAAATGAGACATTTCGCACTTAGAAACACCTTCGGAAATAGCTTTCATACCAACATCAATCGTAATTGCTTTGATTTCAGCACCGCTGTAACCTTCAGTAATTATTGATAATTTTGAGAAATCAACATTCTTATCTAAAGGCATTTTCCTAGCATGTACATTGAAAATTGCTTCTCTCCCCTCAAGATTTGGTAATGGAATCTCAACAATTCTATCAAAACGCCCAGGTCGAAGTAATGCTTTATCAAGGAGTTCTGGACGATTAGTAGCAGCAATAACTTTTACATTGTCTAGAGAATTAAAACCATCTAACTCGGATAAAAGTTGCATTAATGTTCGCTGAACTTCTCTATCGCCCGATGTAGATGAGTCAAGTCTTTTAGAGCCAATGGCATCAATCTCATCGATAAAAATTATGCATGGTGACTTCTTTCTAGCAAGAGAAAATAATTCACGAACCATTCTTCCACCTTCTCCAATATATTTCTGTGCAAGTTCTGAACCAACTAAACCTAGAAATGTTGCATTTGTATGGCTGGCGACTGCTTTGGCAAGCATAGTTTTTCCAGTCCCAGGTGGTCCAGTTAGCAATACTCCCTTAGGGGGTTGAATACCAAATTTCTCGAAAGATTCAGGTTTCTCTAGAGATAGTTCAATAGCATCTCTAACTTCTCTAATTTGTTCATCCAATCCACCTAAATCAGAATAATTAATATTTGGTTTCTCGATTATTTCAGCACCGGAAACCAATGGGTCAAATGCATCTTCAAGTATGTCTATTACAGCTAAAGTATCCTGATTCATTGAAACTCGTACTCCTGGAAGAATTTTTGAGTTATCTATTCGAGGATTTTTAGATACAAGGAATATTGTACCATTTGAACTTCTAACAACTACTTTTTCGCCTATGATATCTTGAATATTACCAATAATATATGGAGGTGTTCGTAAACTTCTAATCTCTTCATCTAATCTATTAACTCTTTTTTTCAGTTGACTTAATTCATTCTCAAGAAACATTTTCTCAGTCATTAATTGCTTAGCGTCTTCAGATAGTAAAGCATACTGCTCTTTCAGTTCATTCAGAGTCTTTTTTGATATTGAATCACTAGTAATATCATTAGTAGATTTGTCCTTAGATGGTGAACCGGCGCGACTCGTCATAAGGCTACCTAATGCATCCCACATTTGACGCTTATTACCCGAAGCAGTCTTGTATCATACTGTGCTCGCAGTTTCATGGCATCGTGCGAGTTGTGTGGAAAAGAGAAAGTTTCCACCAAAAAGGCACGAACTGCCGGCATACAAGTTGAAGCTTGTGCGAGGTGCATAGAATCAATGAACCTCCAAGTAGTAGAGTTACCAACTAAGTTCACTAATATGGTTTCTAAAAAGAAGCAAATAGTAACTAGTAGAGGAATTGCCGGGAAGGATATTATGGCTAAAAAGGAAAAAGAATTAGCTCCTGACTTCCACAAAAGAATCATACAAGGCCGTAAGAAAAAGGGCTGGGATCAGAGAACATTTGCCCTAAAGATGAATGAAAGATTAAACATAGTTCAAAAAATAGAAAAGGGCGGAAGACCAACGGATAAATTGGTTCAAAAAATAGAAAAAATATTGTCAATTGAACTTAATGTCGAACGTAGTTCAGAACACACATCTTCAGTTACAGTAAATAAAAGAAATATGACTATTGGAGATGCACTTGAAGACCTATTATCTCGGAGGGAAGAATAGTGGGGAATGTCCCTTTACACATCATCCATTTAGAGCAAGATGATCCGAAGAAATGTACTGCAAGAAAATTACAAAAATATGGGCATGCCATACTGCACACTAATATTAAGAAATCTCCTAAGAGAGGCTTTCTATTAGACCCGGAAGCAGGATTATTATTAGGACCAGATGATAAAAATAGTATTGATAGAGGAGCAGCAATAGTAGCATTAGATTGTTCTTGGAAACAAATTGATTCATCACTAAAATATATAGATAAAAATACTAAATTAGAGGGTCGGACCCTACCTTGTGTCCTGGCTGCAAATCCTGTATCTTGGGGTAAACCAGGCAGATTATCTACCTCGGAGGCTCTCGCACTGAGTTTAGTCCTGATTGATAGATGGGAGCAGGCTAGAAATATTATGAAACCATTCCGATTTGGCGATTCATTCTTCCAATTAAATGCGGAGCCCCTTGAAGCATATGCCGGAGCTAAAAACAATTCTGAATTAGCAGAAATACAATGGGAATTTTTTGATAAACCTGAATCATCTGACTTGTGAACCAGTAGGCATGTCTGAATCTAAAGTTAAAACTGAAACTTTACCATCTCCATCATCTGCTGCTAAAATCATACCTTCAGATATTATTCCTCTAAGTTTTCTAGGTTTAAGATTTGCAACAAATACAACTTGCTTACCTAAAAGTTGATCTTTTTCATAAATTCCTTTTAACCCTGCACAAACCGTTCTGGTTGATTCGGGGCCATCTTCAATGGTGACAACATATAATTTGTCAGCATTAGGATGATCCTCTATTGCTACTACTTTTCCTGTTTTCATTTCTACTTTCATAAAATCTTCAAAATCGATATAATTCACATCCTCTTCCTTAAGTTCTTTATCATCTGCACTACCACCTGCAATTAGTTTTTCTCTTTCCAGTATTTCCTCAATATCTAGCCTGTTGAACAAAGGTTTAGGTTTATCAGAATTCCATGAAAAATCGTTATCAAAACTAAAAGAATCCTCAAATAAAATATTATCGATAACGTCATCCTCACCTAGCATTGTCCATAATTCATCTGATTGGAATGGTAAAAATGGACGCAGTGTAATAGCAAGACCCCTGCAAATTTGCCAGCAAAATGCTAAGGTCGACAAAGACTTAGATTTTTCAGGAGAATCTTCTAATTTCATATATTTCCAAGGTTCTGAATGTTGAATAAGTCCATTACCAATCTGTGAAATATTCATTAATGACCTTAAAGCCTCTTTGAATCTCTGTTTCTCCATTGAATTAATAGCACTTTCTAATAATTTTTGAATTTTAATTATAGATTCTTCATGATCATCCAAATTAAAAAATTGAGATAATGGATTATCGTTACTAATAGATTTTAATCTATGAGATAGGGTCATTACTCTATGGACAAAATTTCCATAAGTTCCAATTAATTCATTATTGACTTTATCTACATATTCTTCCCATCGGAAATCAGTATCATGGCCCTCAGGCATATTAATTGAGAGGAAGTAACGCAATGTATCCGGACTGTGATTTTCCAAAAAAGAAGGTAACCAAACAGCATGTTTTCTGCTTTTACTAAATTGACCGCCTTGGAGCATTAGAAATTCCATTGCAGGGACATTAGTTTCAAGAACTAACTCGCCAGGCTGAATAATGCTACTTGGTACATTCCCCGAATAAGCAGAATTAAGACCCATAATTATTGAAGGCCATATCACAGTATGGAATGGAATGTTATCCTTTCCCATGAAATAAATATGCTTAGGCTCAATACCATCATCTGACTTAACCCACCATTTTTTCCAATCGTCACTATTCTCAGAGAATCTTTCCGCCCAAATTCTTGAACATGTTAAATATCCTTGAACTGCTTCAAACCAAACATAAATTCTTTTTGTATCCCAATCTTCATCTGAAATTGGAACTTTAATACCCCACTCCATATCTCGAGTTACTGCCCTCGGCCTTAATTCCATGTTAAGCCAATTTTTAGTCATAGCTCTAACATTAGGTTTCCAAATTTTTTGCTTCGTTTGTGAATGCTTTTCAAGTTCATCTTGAAACTGGTTCAGTTGGAAAAAGAAATGATCAGTATCTCTAATCTCAATTTTTGCATTTGGATCCATTTTTGAACGAGGATTAACGAGTTCAATGGATTCATATGTAGACCCACAATTGTCACATTGATCACCTCTAGCATCATCCGAACCACAAACTGGACATTCTCCTTCGACGTACCTATCAGGAAGGAATTTTGTCACACCATCAGAATTAATAGAACAATACTGTTGCATGGTTTGTTGCTTAAGGAAACCAGAATCTTTCAACTGAGTAAAGTATTCTTGAACTAATTCCTTATGTCTAGGGTCTGTTGTACGATTATACAAAGTGCCTCCATAATCTAATCCTCTAGAATCAATATTATTTCCCCAAGAACATCCTAAGTCAATTAATGCTTGAGTATTAATCTCATGATATCTATCCACTATTTTCTGTGGATCTACATTCTCTTGATCAGCTGTTACTGTAATTGGTGTGCCATGCTCATCGGAGCCACTACACATTATGACTGAGCGGCCTCGAGATCTCTCGTACCTATATTGAATATCTGCGGGTAAACAGTTGCCTGCGACATGACCTAAATGTAATGGACCATTTGCATACGGCCAAGCCATAAATATCGCTACATGCTCCATTTTTTCCACCTCCAATATACACCGGTAGCAAATGCGTGAAGCACCATGTTTATGTCTTAATCGCTCCTGTTACGTCCCGAACTTAGCCGCGTGTCATGCAGTTGCTACAGTAAAACCAACCTAAAAGTTCTCTAAGAGGCAATAAAAGTGGAACCTACTACATTGATTATTTTTTACGCATCACTAGCATTAGGCGCATCGTTCCTATGTAGCATATTGGAGGCTGTTTTACTTTCAACAACTCATGGACACATAGTTGCACTTAAAGACACACATCCAAAGATAAGTAAAACTTGGAGTGATTTCAAAGAAGATCCTGAGGGCCCTCTAACCGCTATATTAACACTCAATACAATTGCACACACTGTTGGTGCATTAGGTGTTGGTCATGAAGTAGAGAATGCTTACCAAGGAGAATATGTCATAGCAGTATCTGCATCCCTACTTACTATTGCAATACTATTGCTAAGTGAAATTTTACCTAAGACAATAGGTGCTCTGTATTGGAGAAAATTGACTGTTAGTTCGGCTAGAATCCTGAAAGTACTAATGTTTGTATTATTGCCAATTGTTTATCCGATAGAAAAACTACGTTCCATTTTCCCTACAGTACACACAGAGGCTGTTACTAGAGATGAATTGTCTCATCTAGCAGATATTGCAGAAGAGAATCAAGTTATCGAAAGAGATGAAGAAAAAGTCATTCAAAATTTACTCGGTCTGAGGGAGAAAACAGTGGCTTCTATAATGACTCCTCGGATAGTAATGGAAACCGCATCGAGTGATGAAACAGTAGCTATGATTAGGGAAAGAATACCGATTATGGTGCATGGCCGTATGCCAGTCACTATGAATCAAAATATCGATGAAATATATGGAATGGTTCTACGTAGTGAGATACTAAGAGAAGCAGCAGCGGATAATGACAGTAAATTAATGAAAGATATTTCTAGAGATTTGCATTCTTGTAGAGATATTGATTCTGTTGATAAAGCCCTAGATATATTACTAGATAATAAAGAACAGATACTTATCGTTAAAGATGAATTTGGAGGCACTGTTGGATTAGTGACCATGGAAGATATTATTGAAACATTACTAGGTGTTGAAATTGTTGATGAAGATGATCAGGATGCAATTGAAGAAGGAAATCACCATGAAGATATGAGAGAGCTAGCAAAAATAAGAAAGGAAGAACTTGAATCAAATTAAGTTTTTTTTCTAAAATGGTAACACTTTGTCAAGTCTAGAGGTCATTTCTAGATACCTATTTTCATGTTCGGTACCTGGCATGTTTATCTTAAATTGCCAATATCTCCAAGCGGCAATAGACAAAGTGGCTATTTTATGTAAATTGGGGAGTGCTGAAATCTCCTCTTCGGATAGTGTTCTAATGGATTGATAGCCATCTAAAATAGCATTCCATCTTTCACTTATAGGCTCACCATTTTCCCATCCGAAGCCAACAAATGTCATAACAAGGTCAAATGCTAGAATATCATTACATACTTCTTCAAAATCAAGTATCGATATTGCCCGATTATTATCACCGATGACATTATCAGGGAACAAATCACCATGAATTATTCCTCTTGGTAATTTTTCTAGATTTAGCAACAAAGATTTAGATGACTTAAGTTCAATAAGAAAATCGTTCCAATCGTTTTTCGCATCAGCAATAATGAATAATTTTTCAAATAGTTTTACCCCCATAGAAAAATCTGATTTAAGATTTTTAGGAGGTTTTACTAAATGCATTTTTGCTTGAATTACACCCAAAGAAAATAATGATTCGTAATCATTTCCCAACCAATTACCATCAACAAATGGCATTATAGTCCAAGGAAGTCCATCTTTCATAACAATAAATTCCCCATTGTCAAACTCGATTGGGTTAGGAGTTGGAATTCCCGCTTCATAAAGATAAGATGTTATATTTACTAAGTAATTAACTTCATCCAGACTTTGTTCATTCCATATCTTAAGAACTAGTTTGGTATTGTCTTCAAGAAGTAACAAATAATTTGAATTTGCCCAGCCACCATCAAGTTTTTCTATCGATAGAAGATTATTGAATCCTGCTTTTTTAATGACATCTGAAGCCTCCTCAAGAGTTACTTCTGTGTATGCCATAGATCGACTACATCTGTTATCTATATCGTATTATCGATTATAGATATTCAAATGAAGGAACTCAATTGCGTCCCGGATAAGTGAAAAATTATTGGTTTGTATAGAATAGTTACTAATCATCCATCTTTTCATTAAAAAAATTAGTTAGCTAATCTTCGAGCACAATTTTCCAGACCCTCATTTTCATTAATGAGTCCTCGAATATATTTAGGAATAACATGATTAGATTGTTCAAGTTCTAATAGATCTCCCACCCATTCTACTTTAGTTACAGGTAAGGCTGAACTTTCACCAAATTCGTGTACTGTCCAAATTGAGCAACCTGAACCATCCGAATCTATCACTTGACGAAACCAAGGTACAGATATTTTTGAAATTACCATATTATTTCTTTCAAGGAATCTTACTATACAGTCATTGTATACAACTTTCCAACCAGCCTCTTCTAACCAATTGATTGAGGTTTCATCTTCTGCCCCTGGTTGATACCAAATTAATGGAGGATGATGTAAATTTTTTAATAATAATTTTTTAACTACTTTTCGAGCTCGTTCAGGCGCGAGAAATAATACAACTAGTTCTAATTCTACACCATCCTCAAGTTCAGATCTTATCGGACTACCTGATACGGTTGCACCAGCATCTCTCGGATGTACAGGCACAACTCGCCAGCCTCTTTGAGAAATCTCTCCTACAGCAGTATGTGCAGTTCTTTCCTTATTCAATCCTGCCCCAATTATATGTACACTATTGATACCGGATATTGCCGAAACTAAACTTTCTTCATTTAGCACTCAATTCCACCTACCTTAGATAACTGCGATGATGTTCTCTTATGTGTACTAAACCGGTATTTACTTACATAGAATTGTTATTTATTTCGATACAAAAAGTATTCATTTAAACATAACCTAATATGCCGCGGATTCCATTGAATCTGTATGGGTATTGATGTTGTTTGGTTCAAGAGAGACTTGAGAACTAGAGATCATGCACCTTTGCTGAGTTCTTCCTTATCGGGAAGACCTGTTTTGTGTCTATTCATGTTAGAAGAGGGGCGATTCAAACTGAATGATACATCGCCCAGACATATTAATTGGGAACTAGATTGTGCCATAGAG
>Ga0228615_1000599_pt1 | contig 19296 bp, 9 predicted proteins | sample 16DmetaG_FD_190530 | JGI IMG/M metagenome (GOLD analysis project Ga0228615, IMG submission 190530) | Seawater microbial communities from Monterey Bay, California, United States - 16D | ecosystem: Environmental > Aquatic > Marine > Coastal | place: USA: California | collected 2016-10-17
TCTTGTATAGTTGTAGGTACCCCTGTAACTGTAATATCTGGATTGCCAAATTCATCAGTAGCGTAGCCCGAACTACATGATATAGTATCAAATGGAAAGATAAAATCAGCCGGCCTAGCTATTGCACCAATTGTTACTCTTTCGAGGGTTATTGTTTGTGTTACTGGATCACTTATGTTACCCTCCGCATCTTGAACTACGTATGTGCGCTCTATATACCCTATTAAATCATCTGAATCTGGGTTACTGCAATCTACGTTTATCTCCACTTCTGATAAAAGTTCAACAGGCAGTGTATTTTGACAATTGTCGCTTACTACTGGTAATAACATTGCTGCTGTACCTTGTTCATTAAGGGTTACGCATGAGACCGTAAAATCTTGTACCGAAAGTGTGGGTGCCATTTTATCCTCTATTAATGCAATACCAGAACACTTATTATTACACTCTGGCTCTGAAAGCTCATAAGTAATTAACATACCAACCATACTAGCATCTATAACATTTGTAGGTAGTTCTAAACCATCCTCATCAAACAAGGTAATTGTATAATAAAAATCACAATCAGTATCTATATCCTCACTAATACTACTTGGAGTTATCTCGGCCATACAGCTCAATTCATCTACAGAAACGTTTACGTTACTTCTACATGTAAGTGCACAATTGCTTCCACAAGGAAATGCAAAAGCCTCATCTTGGTCATCTTCACTCGCTTCTGAATTATCTGGCTGAGAATCAATATCCTCCAATGAATTACCTTGTAAATCTTCAAATGAAGTAATCTCACCAATAATTGTGAAGTCCTCCTCACTAGAGCCAACTTCAAGCTGGATATAATAATCAATACTAATATTACTCGCTGAGCTTAACTCTGATATTACAGTAAAACTTGACGCCACATTATCCCAACCCAATGGTGTATTGTCTATATTAACTGGTGTGAATCCTGATGGATTAGTAACCTGTAATACTATGTTATTGACATTTGTATTCCCTTCATTGGCAATTGTAAATGTAAATTTGATAATGTCACCAATTGAATTATTTATTGGTGAACTAGTTATTGTAGTTAAAGCTAAATCATAAACTTCAGCCAACCCATTACAATCTTCATCTACATTATTATTTGGAATTTCTGTAGCGTTTGGATTAATATTAATATCATCATCGTTACAATCAAATGCAGAATTGAAACCGTCGCCATCTGCATCATTCACAATCTGACAACTATAACAACTACTAGCTGGATCGTTTAATCCACCATCATCACATGCTTCACCAGCCTCCAGAATACCATTTCCACAAAGACCTTCATCAACATTCCCATTACAATTGTCATCAATACCATTTAATATTTCAATAGCTCCTGGATTCACTAGAGGATTATTATCATCGCAATCAACATCTGAGGTATAGCTATCATTATCAGCATCCATCATCTTAACTGGATCATTTGGATTAACCAAAAAGATATCTGTTACTGAATGTTTGGCAATAGCTGAAAATGCTATTAAATTCATCAAAAGGAACAAAATAAAGCACTTGAATATTCGTGCTGATAAAAAAGACAAATTGATTGAAGCTAAAATGCCTAATCTTACTGAAGTATTTGTAAGTTCTCCCATTGTGATAAGTTTGTATAATTAAGTACAGGTAGCCAAATACATTACATATGAGGCCGTTATTCTACGGTCATTATTACAAACTCAGGAGGTAAGGTTCAGTGAAAAAATTTCACTTATATCTATGTTGGATAGATAATAAGAACAAATATAATAATAATTTGTAATATATTATAAACTACATGACAGTATATTAAATATATATAAATATTATAATATATAAAACTCGCACAATCAATGAAGACTATGCCTGTTTTTAAAATTAGAGAATCGATTAATTTATTTGAGCAGTATCATTTTTTCTAGAACAATATGATTTCCATAGCGCATCTCGTAATAATATACCCCACTCCGCATTAAATCCTGATCATTAAGTATTATAGAATGGATTCCAGACTCGTAATATCCGTTGAACGTTTTGATCCGTTGTCCATTTATACTACTTATATTAATTGTTACCTCGCTATCAATTGGTATCTTAAAGCTAATATCTGTTGACTCTGTCCAAGGGTTCGGAGTGTTTTGATAGAGAGCAAATTCACCTATGTCAGTATTCCAAAATATCTCAGCACTGTCATAACTGACTTCGTTATTTAAATATGTTTGCGACTCAATACCTACGTCAGAAATTGACATCATCTCAGAAAGCTTACCATTAACTAAAGGTTTTATTTCAAGCTCAATGACACTTGATCCATTTGCCAATTGTACATAATTAATAGTATTCCAACTTATATTAATAACACCAAATTTATCTACTGAATAATTATCTTCTGTAATTTGAATATTAGAAGATGATATGGAAATATCTCCGATTTTATTAGTTGAAATGGCCAACTGAAATCCTTGTATTTCAATATCCTCAGATACAGCAATCTCAACGAATACTGATTGACCTGCTTTTACATATCTATCAGTCGCTTGAAGGTTCCAAGTATTATTTGATCTAGTAGTAGCATCTTTTTGCTGCTTAATACTCGCAGTTACTGACCCATTAACATCTCCAGTTTTGATACCGATGAAGTCAACTTTCATAGGTGATATCAGAGTTTCGATATTATAAGTCTCAGGAAATTCCTCTTCTTCAGCATGATCTGAATGCCAGAATACAAATCCTTTATCGACCATTCTCCAACTCTTATTTTCAGGGAATTCATTATAGATTCCTAAGATCATTTTTCTTAGCTGTAATATATCTAAAACTGAAAGAGTTCCACTAGCATCAATATCTGCTGCGACTAGGTCGTATGGACTATCAAGGTCTGTTAAGCCTAATATATGTCTCTGTATCAAGATCAGATCAAGCGTAGTGACACCATTCATTGGATCATCGTCCTTGATAGGTATTACTTCATATGCTTGCGCTCCCAACATTTCAGGAAAGGCATAATATCCATCTTCATCGGTCATTATACTTTCATTACTTCCGTCTAGATTAACTAGAACACCAGATACTGGTTCGTTGTCAGAAGTAAATACTGTACCATCCACTGTGCCCACTATCCCATCCATACATAAATCTAAAGGGTCGAGTAATTGCACTGTTCCAACACAAGAATCTTCTAATACACCATCTATGTACAAAAAGACATAAATCTCTGTAAAATCATCCACTGATTCACATCCAAATACTTGAATAGTATCATTAATATCAGTATCGGAATAAGAAAAGGCAGTATCTACTGGTGTTCCAAGACAATTGAAGATTTGAAACGTATCAATCAATTGTTCTGCTAAGACTTGTACCATAGTATCACCCTCCATAGGTATTATTACTCTCAGACAAGTGAAATTAGTATATGTTGAATCTAGTACTGTCACAGTATATGGATACATCGAACTATTACCACAGTTATCTGAGGCTATTACAATAATATCATAAACTCCAACTTCAAAAGAACCTGAAGCATCTCCGCCTACAAATTCAGTTTCGATACCATTTTCGTCGGTAACGACTGTCACTAAATTTATTTGGTCTAGATCACATTCGTCCGTAGCTGATCCAATAAGTTCTAAATCTATTAAACATGTCATCGTATCTTGTATAGTAACTATTATGTCCTCTGGACCAGTCGCTATAGGTGCTGTAATATCATTTATAATAATTATTTGTTCAAATGAGGCTACTAAAAACCCGCTTGTATTTATCTGACAAGAATCATAGACCGTATACGTCCTGATAAGCGTATCATTACATGGCATATCTAAATTAATTCCTGTATCTATAAAACTGACTGATACATTGAAACATTCAGCTGCAATATTATCAATCTCTACTATTGTATCTAGATTATCTAAATCAAAATCATAACAATCAAAGAACCAGAGCGTATCGGATGGGAAATCAAGATCTTCCTCCATAATTGGATTATCTCCTAATACTACAGTTATTACTTGCTCACAGGTATCACTATTATCTGCCGCATCAGTGGCAATCCATCTCCTCGTATATGTTCCAATACCACATACATTAATTTCTTCAAATACAGTATCTTGTATTATAACTCCACTACTACAATTTTCATACACCTGATCTGCATCAATTATTCCATATGTTAAAAAGGTTTCATCAAAATCGGCACAGCTGACTGTTTCAGGCAACAAACAATTTATTCTTGGAAAAATAGTATCCAGTAATGTTATTATTGAATTACATTCAACCGGATCAACATTTGGATCATCTACAAAAACAGTTAATATTGTTTGTATTTCATTGTTTGGTCCTTGTGCATCATTACATGTAAATTCTGATTGGCTGAGTTCATAACTTAGATCAATACCACATTCTGTAAAACTTGCATAGCCAATTTCAAACGGAGTCACTGATACAATACCCAAAGAATCAAGATAAAGAACTGTATCTTTCGCAACACACATTATTTCTGAGGGACTCAATACTGTTACATTAGCCTCACAAATTGCAGCATTTCCGAATCTGTCTGTCACAGTAACCATTACTGAATTAAGCTCATCTACATCATCACAGGTAAAAGTGTTGATATCTACATCGAAGGTAAGAGAGCCTCCACAATTATCAATACTCCCATTATCGAAATCTATCCCTTCTACTGTCTCTCCAACATCTACGGTAATATCCATGACATTACATATTGGTGGAAAAGTATCAATGAATGACACAGTAGATTGACAGAAATCTATATTAAAGCTGCCACTAGTAAACACATTTACTAAAAATACCGTCGTATCCCTAAAAAAAACTTGTGGCACTCCATTGACCAAAATTGTAGTATCTCCAATTTCCTCACATTTGAAGAATGATGGATTCACATTTTGAGAAACTGGAAATATACCTTGGCATCCAGTAACGCTTCCATTATCAACCATCTGTGCATTAATTATTACCTCTCCATCCTCATCTAAATACACAACAATATCTTGAGTATCACATATTGGAGGAATACTATCTAATATTTCTACTGTAACGGCACAGGCACTAGACAAAGTACCATCAGAGACGGTTAGTATCAAATCGTTATATCCTAAATTCTCACAACTAAAAGTGGATTGACTCACTGTAAAAATTAAATCTTCATTGTCTACACAATTATCCGTACTAAAATTATCAAGCGTATCAGCGTTGATAGAAATCAGATCTGTATCGAAAAAAGTTAATGTAATATCTTGAGTATTACATAAAGGAGCTTCTCCATCATTCACAGAAAATACAATAGAATCTACTGTCATATTTCCACATAGGTCTTTAGCTGTATACCTAACAATATGATTTCCTACAGGATAAATTCCTGATGCATTATCACCTTCATTATTTGAATCCGCGTATGGAGAATCATTTGTAATCTCAACTCCAGTACTACAGCCATCCATGGATATAGCCAAATCTATATCTACCAATGCATCACAATTACTAGCTGTAAATACTGTATCAGGTATTGACGGAACGACTATTACTGGATTATTTGTATTGTTTAATACAAGAAAATGTGGTCTCTCTACAATAAGGTTTGGTCCGAATGGACAATTGAACGTCAAAATGAGAGTACGTCTAATAGTATCACAAACCAATTCATCAACACTATCGATTAGTATATCAGTAAACGCAGTATCAATTGGGATACATTCAGTACAATCAATATTAGGAATACCACTATCTTCTAAGCTTATTACGTCAACTAAATCAGCAACATCTTGTGGATAATCACATCCTATTAGATTAATATCCACTTCTGACAAAGGACCCACACAGTCTTCTACATCGTAGCAATAATCACTACTTACTGAGAATGTTTGCTCTCCAGTGACTTCACTACCACATCTATCTCTGAAAACGAAATCTAATCGATAATCACCCGCAGCGTATACTCCAGAAACATCAATAGAGTCTCCAAAATTCAGCTCAAAGGGAGAAAGTTCAACTAATGTATCCGGATTAGCACTTATATTTATAATTGCGTATGACCATTCCAGATTGTTAGATATAGTACAATTATTTTTAGCGCTGACTATTACTTCGATGAAAGAAGATTCGTCACCCTCTTGGACACATTCGACAATCTGCTCCAATGGGGTATTTTCAATTACAGGTGTGTCAATATTTACTATTCTTATTATTTGTTGTCTCTGGAAAGATAATGGAGCTCCCATTGCATCAACATCACACCAACTCATAACAGTCCAGTTTCTGATAATCTTAAAGCAGTAACCAGAATCGTCTTCAGGAAATGCATATGTATCCTCACTAATTATCGATACCATACTATCATCACATGGCCCTTCACCAGTAATTTGAGGCCCATTAAATGGAACCGGCAATAATTCAGGAGCTAATAGAGTCAAGTCACAGATATTGGTATCCAATACTTCAAATTGTTCGATATAAGAGTCTTGAAAAGGCTCTTTGGTAACAGTTATTGTCTGCGAAATAGAAGAAGTATTATTGGAATCTGATGCTGTAAATGTACGGACAATAGTACCCCTTCCACAACCTACTATAGTAGGTACCCAAATGGTGGTGACTTCTGTATCGGCATTGCCACATTCATCATCTATTATTGGGAATCCGAATTGACTAAGATCTACATCATTATCAGGATCTGTATCATTCAAAAGATCTAGTTGTTCCGTTGTAAATAATGTACCACATTCAATTGTGTCATTAGGTAGAGTCGAGATAGTAGGTGCATTGGAATCTTGTACAGTAATCATACTTGTACATAAGCCTATTCCACCATAATTATCTATTATTTGCAATTCCACCATAATAGTTTTACCAGCATCTTCACAACAGAAAATAACATAATCTCCAAATTCGGTTGTAGATATATTTTCTCCGGTAACTGGATCAGTATAACAGTTAGCTCCTTCATCTAATCGTCTTACATGGCTACTTACAATAGATCCACATAATGGAGAATTGCTTTTATCAATAGATGATGCCGGGACATATGCAAATCCACCATTACCACTTCCTAGTGCCACATTCATATCTTTACAAGAAGCCGTAGGACCAGCATTAGGATTGATTATAACAGTGATACTTGCAGTACTCGAATTATTACACTCATCATATGCTCGATATGTTACCAAGCTTTCGCCTAATGGCAATACGATATCAACTGGAAAATCTATATTTTGCAATGATCCACCTATTATATTAGATTCAATTGGAGTCCAAGTTATATCAATTTGATCGATATCCGAACATTGATCATCCAGGCCTTCCGGATATAATATTGTTACTTCTTTAGTACAATTATCAAAACCGGAAGTTAATTCGATATCATCCAATGGTTGGAATATAGGGTCATTGTCGTCTTCCACTTCTATTACTTGAGTATACGAATCTGTTGCGTATGTATTAGATAGAGGATCCCAAAAAATTGCAGTATATTCTCTTAACACACTTGTAATACACCCAAAGTCAATTTCCTCTTTATCTTCATAAATTAGTGTGAAATCACAAATATTATCTTGAGCAGGAAGTAGTGGATAGCCAAACACCGTAGGTACTTTTGAAATTTCTAGTGATGGGGTTCCAGATTCATCTATATCTGAACAAATTAGAGCATCCTCACCAGTTATATCATTTGGCCATGTTATATCATCAAACTTTAATCTCTTAACATAGATCTCTACTACGCATGGGGTAGCTGTATTCCCTTTTGAATCCTCTGCTATATAAGTACGTGTAATTTTATTTACGAATTCTTGATCATTAGGTAAATTAACTGTTTCCTGAGAAGAATACTCTACTTCTACAGGTCCATCACACGCATCTAGTGCTAACGGTCCACCATATTCATCAAGATTAAAACAGAAGACCTCAGTATCTACACAATTGAATACTGGCCCTAGTTTGTCTTCTACTGTTATAGTACCCCAACATGCATTATTTCCACATCCCTCTATCAGTTTAGCTTCTACTAACAATCCTATATGTTCGCCGGTAAGAATATTATCTGGTACTATTGTACCATTTGGTAAAGTTAGCATTATAGAATATGGAACCAATGGATCTAGAGACTGAGAAGAGACAGTACTCGGTTTTACTAAAAGTTCACACCATTCATTAAGAGAAGCATTAGTATGTCCTATACATGATAGTGGCCCATCTGCAGTTCCGACCATTACACCTTCTCCACCTACGATAGTAGGACTTTGACAATCGACATTAGTTCCTGTATTAGATACGCTCAATTGAAAAGGTCCTCCATTAACAGACCATTCTACCTGTGCACTTATTGCACTTATTATAGTAATACTACCTGATGCCGGAGGAAGTGAAAAAGTATAACTATCACCAGCTGTAGGATTTGTCACAGAATAAACTTCGGTAGTTCCAATGCAAAGAGCTGACTCTCCGCTTACACTAATAATTGTATTGTCGCAGGCAGCACCCTGTATCACTACGAAATTATCCTGTTCATTTCTAAGACTTAGTTGCCAAGGATTTCCATCCAGGCTATAAAACCTTAAAACATAATTATCATCTGTTCCAACAACACCTATCTGAGTGAGTGAATCTCCCATTATCCCTGTTACAAAAGTCACTAAATTTCCATCAGTAGATGTAGTATCAAATGCTCCGATCGCTTGATCCACATACCACTTTTGTCCATCTTCTGAAGTTATTGTTACCTCGTTGGTAAAGAAACCGGCGACTGGATCGGTACATTCACATGCGCTAGTTACATCACTAGTGATAACCGGCATCATTGCAAGCTCTTGATCTTCGGTACCAATATCTTGTTCGAAATCTACACTTTCATAAGTTAAACTATTATCTTTTACACCATTATGATTATTTTGAAACTCTAATGGAGTAGAATCTATATTTTGTCTCGAGATATCGATTCCATAAAACATAGCAAACTCTATTGATTTACTTTCAGTATCATGTATTGCGACTATATCATTAGCAATACCAAACTCTCCAGTACTAAAAGTACTATCTGACTGTGAATCTATAAATACTGAATATTTAATGGACCTCTCATCAGGATCACATTGAGATAAAACTGCTATCGATGTGCATAAGGTAATTAAAATACTGCTTGCCAATACCATAAATGATTTAGAGCAAGCAAGTGCTTGTCTAAATTGTAATTCTCTCATTTTGATATTTGTTATATAAATCACTAGTAAATAGTTATCTAATTGCTAATAAATTAGATCTATCCATTCACACTCAGGGTAAGACAGTACTTTCTCACAGCACTGCTCTTATAGGCTTCTTAATCGATTTGACATATAACATCGGTAAGCGATTCTATATTACTTAACATTATGTCACCTCCAAATGTAATACAATAAACATTATCAAACACATACATATTACTAAAAAATATAATTTGTTTTAAAAAAAGCAGATATAAGCATTATTCCCAAAGCTTGATTTGAGTTTATAATTATTGGTAATTCAAACATTATTATTGTTGATAAATTTCAATTATCTAGTTAAAAGATCAATTATGTATAGTTTAACTAAGGCAACTTTTCATCTTGATTCTATTTTTCGCGGCCCTACTCACTAAACGGCCAATAAAAAAGGTCATCCGAAATGTATCGGATGACCTTAATATATTATAATAAATAGTGACTATCCTTCTAATCTAAATAGTACTGGTAATGTATAGAGAACCTTTACTGGTCTACCCCTTTGCTTACCTGGTGTCCACTTTGTAGGCATATCATTCATAGCATTTATTACTTTTTTGGCAGCGTCTCCTGTACCTGCACCTGGGTCTCTTACCACATTAACCTCAGTTACTGATCCATCTTTATCTACTACGAATTGTAATATAGCTCTACCCTCGATACCGTTTTCTCTAGCAATCGCAGGGTACTTGAGACTCTTATATATATACTGAAGCATTTTCTCCTCTGCACATTTTTTCTTCTCGGCCTCACCTCCTGATATATCTTCACACCCTGGGAATCTGGGCATTTGCTCTACTACCTTGAAAATTTCATCTTCAACTGGTGGTGGCGGTGGTGGCGGTGGTGGTGGCGCTTCTACTACTACTTCTTCTATCACCGTTTCTTCCTCTACATCTTGATCAACGAACTCAGGTTCGTCTTCCTCAAGAATTTCTTCCTCTGGCACTTCTTCTATCACCGGTGGTGGTGGTGGTGGTGGCGGTGGTGGTGGTTCTGCTGTACGTGGTGGTTCCATTTCTATCTCCTCATCTACACTTAAATCGTAATCTGGTACGTATACAGCCTTCTCATATTTAGTCCAACTAAATCCAAGTACAGTAGTTGCTAATGCTATCGCAAGACCATATCCCCAAAAAGTAGAAGACAGATCAAAAGCATTAACCTCTGGGTACTTATTTCGAGAGGCTACAGATCCACCCTCATTTCCAGCATACTTCTCTTTAAGAGCCTCTAAGTCGGAGTTTTTGAATCTGTTACGAAGATAGAAGATGATACCAAGTGTCAATGCTACCAATGCAAAAAGCGCTACTGACGTCATTGTACCATTTAGTGATAGATCTCCAAACATGGTTTCTTTATTTAATAAATTTTATAAAAACAAGTGCTCCTATTAAAGAACCACAAATATTAGCAATAATATCTAGAAACTCAAAGAGTCTTCCTTCGAAAAATAAATATTGGCAAACTTCCATTAGTATTCCTACTCCAATTGTAATTACCAACGACATTAGTAATGGCCATTTTATAATCTTATTTAATCCATATGACCAAAGTAACTGCAAGACAAAATAGCAAAACAAATGCAAAATCTTATCTTGCGAAAAAAAATAGAATGTCAAAAAATTATTCGCCTTAGTGGCTGATATACCTGATCCTATAATCGTAATAACAGTAGCGAGTAAAGGTAAAATCAGATGCTTTATCTTATCCATCTAATAATTGTCAATGGTTACTAGATGCCGTGAAATCTAGAAATGTTGTGTCTCAAAAAATAAATTATCCAATTACCGACATATAAGTTGCGTGATCCATTAATGCTTCTAATTCTGACTCATCAGATATCTTTATTTTCACAATCCATCCACCCTCATATGGATCTTCGTTAATCAGTCCCGGATTGTCTCCTTCCGTCTCATCAAGGTCAGAGTTAAACTCTAATACCTCACCGGATAAAGGCATGAATAAATCAGATGTAGTTTTTACCGCTTCTACAGTACCAAAAACTTCATCTTTGCCTATAGAGTCTCCTACAGTATCTACTTCTATATATACAAGCTCACCGAGCTCAGATTGAGCAAAATCAGTGATACCGATTACTGCAATACCATTTCCCTCTACTCTTACCCACTCGTGCTCTTTTGTATATTTTAGATTTTCTGGATGATTCATATTAATTATAGTTGTTATGGTTCTTTTAAATTTCTACTTGACAAAATATATTTTTAACTATCAGACTTGATAAAATCTCTTACCCAATCAGATGTTACTGACTTTGGCCTTTCTAATGGAAAGCCCATAGCTCTACTCCAACAACCGTTAGCTAACACTCCTAATGCTCTACTCACACCAAATAATACTGTGTAGTAACTATATTCTTTTAATCCGTAATGGACAAGTAAGGCTCCAGAATGAGCATCTACATTTGGGTTTGGATTTTTCACTTTTCCTAAAGCGCCTAATATACCAGGAACTACATCGAACAGATTCCAAACTATATTTACGTAGTCATCATCTTTAACATACTCTTTAGCAAACTCTCTCTGAGCCGTAAATCTTGGGTCTGGTTGACGCAATACTGCGTGTCCATATCCAGGAATTACCTTTCCTGCATCCAAGGTATCTCGAACATATTGAGAAATTTGCTCTTTACTAGGCTTAGAAGTTCCAAGCTTCTCTTCTAATTCGAATATCCATTTAATCACTTCTTGATTAGCTAATCCATGCAAGGGACCTGCAAGAGAGCATAGCCCTCCAGCTAATGAGTAGTATGAATCACTCAATGTAGACCCTACTAGATGAACTGTATGTGCTGAAGCATTTCCACCTTCATGATCGGCATGTATTGTTAAGTATAATCTCATCAATGACTTAAAGTCTGTAGAATCGATTCCTAACATATGTGCATAGTTACCAGCCCAATCCAAATCAGTGCGTGGTGCTATATGATCACCATTATGATACGTACGTCTGTATATATAAGCTGCTACTCTTGGTAACTTAGCCACTAGATTCATTGTATCCTCATAAGCAGCATCCCAGTAATCGTGCTTTCTCATTCCTTCAGCATATCTTTTGGCAAATACACTCTCAGTCTGCATAGATAAAATAGCCATACTAAATTGAGTCATAGGGTGTGTTTCCGGAGAAAGTGCATCTAAAGCCTTGAACGTATGCTCAGGAATGCTTGACCTTTTTTTCCATTCATCACTCAGCCATTGAACCTCTTCTTTTGTAGGCACTTCTCCTACAAGCATAAGCCAAAATAGGCCTTCCGGACGCGGTTCTTTACATCCCTCTACTTTAGGAAGAACTTCTCTCAACTGAGGTATGTTGTATCCTCTGAATCTGATTCCCTCTTTAGCATCAAGATTAGATGCATCCCAAACCAAACTTTTAACTCCGCGCATTCCACCGAATGTCTGAGATAAAGTTACTTCTCCAACAACCCTAGAACCGTGTAGTTTGAGCAAGGATTTCATTTCAGTTTTCTGAGCACTTGCTTTCTCAAAAAACTTCTGTTTTAACATGTCCATTAATTGTTGGTATTTTAAATTTCCTGCAAAATATTACCATTATCTAATAAATGAAAGTAAGTTAATGTTTAATTATGTCCAAAAGACAATAAAAAAGCTCATTATAACACATGCTTTATTACATAATAAAAAGTCGTATATATAAGTACTTGATTACTTATTGAAATTAACTTTTAACTTATTATGTGTACCTTATCAATAGTTCGAAATTGTTAGAATTGTTAATGTACTTTTAGGCTTGGAATTGAATAATACAATATGATAGCTATAGACGATGTATTAATCGCTAATGATATAGTAGAAAAAAAATTCGTCTGCAATCTCAATGCCTGTAAAGGAGCATGTTGCTGGGTAGGAGATTATGGTGCTCCTGTATTACCTAAAGAAGTAAAAATACTTGACCAGTACATAGATATAATCAGAGAAGGTCTGAGCGACGAATCGAAAAAAATGATCGATAATTGGGACTGGAAAGATAAGTTTACTAGTGACCAGTGGGATGGTGCAGCTTTACATCCAGACGGATCCTGTGTTTTTTTGATCAAAAATGAAATCGGTATAAGCATGTGCGGTATCGAAAAAGCATATAACGAAGGAAAAATAGACTTTAAGAAACCTCTATCATGCCATCTCTACCCTATCAGAGTCAATCGCAATCCCGAGTTAGGATTTGAAGCTTGGAACTATGATGAATGGGATATTTGCTCAGCGGCTTGTAGCCTTGGAAATAAACTCAAAGTCCCAGTATATAAATTTCTCAAAGAAGCTATCATACGAGCAAAAGGAGAAGAGTTCTATGATCAGTTAGCCGAAGCCGCAGAACATCACTTTTCAGAGAAGCCATAAGTTTACTTTCAAAAGGCATTATTAGCTGTGATATATAAACTTATACCCTCTTATGAAAACGCGTAATCTAATTTCAATCTGACACGATCTTCTTCGTTGAGTGTGATCCTAAGCCTTCCACCACCCAAAGATCAAAATCATCTACTAAAAAATAGTTTCGTCTTCTAATGCCAATGTATGCCCAATACTGAAAGTAAAAAAACACAATTACCGCTGCTCAATTATTATTAAACAACAATGCAATACTCCAATTTACAGTAGAGTAAGGAATTAATTCAATTTCAAAACATTAATTATCCTTAGGATCAATTTTATTTACATCATCCACAGCATCATTGAAATATCTTGTAGCCCTCTTAAGTTTATCTAAATCAGACTTCTTTAGTTTCTTCTCTAATTTAGGCTTAGCTTGAGAATCGTTTGGCTCCTCAGAGAAAGTAAATCCTTTTGCATCGGTACCAATATAGATTGTCTCTCCTGCTGTAAATTCTCCCTTAAGTACTTCTACTGCCAATCGATTAACCAACTCTTTTTGGATAACTCTCTTTAGTGGTCTTGCCCCAAACTGCGGATCATAACCTAAGTCAGTTAAGAGATCCAATGCAGATTCAGAAAGTTCAATAGCCAATTCTTGTTTCGCAAGATTCTTACGAGTACTATTCAACATAAATCCAGCAATCGTTTTAATCTCAGATTTAGTTAATGGTAAGAACATAATCTTGTCATCTATTCTATTCAGAAACTCAGGACGAAGGCTTTCTTTTAGTACATCGAATATCTCCAACTTAGTAGTCTCTACTATGTCCGCTCTATGTTTTTCACCTAGTGCATCTAGATTTTCAAAATTTTCTAAAATAGTTTCAGAACCCATATTGGATGTCATAATGATAATTGTATTTTTAAAATTAGCTACTCTACCTTTATTATCAGTCAATCGACCATCATCCAGAACTTGTAATAAGATATTGAAAGTGTCTGGGTGGGCCTTCTCGATCTCATCCAATAGTATTATAGAATAAGGTTTACGACGCACCGCTTCTGTAAGTTGTCCACCCTCGTCATATCCTATATATCCTGGTGGCGCACCTACGAGCCTAGACACCGAGTGTTTCTCTTGAAACTCTGACATATCTATTCGAGTGATAGCATTTTCATCATCAAAAAGAACTTCTGCCAACGCTTTAGCTAACTCTGTTTTACCTACACCCGTAGGTCCTACAAATATGAATGATCCAATAGGGCGTTTATCATCAGATAGGCCTGATCTACTTCTACGTACAGCATCAGAAACTGCGACTACCGATTCCTTTTGTCCTACCAGTCGTTTGCCTATTTCTTCTTCAAGATCAAGTAGTCGATCTCTATCGCTTTTTTGCATTTTTGACACAGGAATCCCTGTCCACTTTGCCACTACTTCTGCAATATCACTTGCCGTTACTTCCTCATTCGTAAATCTTCCATCTTCCGGAAGTTTATCCAATTTTTCTTCTGATACTTTAAGTTTGGCTTCTAATTCTTTGAGCGTACCATATCTTATTTTTGCTACCTCTTCATATTTACTTTCCCGCTCAGCTACTTCAGCCAGATGCTCCTGCTCTTCGATTTGAATCTTAATATTTTGCACGGTATCGACAATCTCTTTTTCACTCTTCCATGCTGCAGTAATCGAATCCAAATCCTCCTTAACATTTGCGATATTCTCTTCTACGACTTTTAACTTTTTAGTATCATTTTCTCTCTTTATAAACTCACGCTCTATCTCTAATTGACGAAGTTTTCTATCAAGCTCATCTATTTCTTCTGGAACAGAATCTAATTCTAACCTTAGCTTTGCCGCTGCTTCATCAATAAGATCAATTGCCTTATCTGGAAGGGATCTATCTGAAATATATCTATGAGACAATTCTGCAGCAGCTACGAGTGCTTCATCAAGAATATCCATCTTGTGATAAACTTCATATTTTTCTTGTATTCCTCTCAGTATAGATACTGTATCTTCGACTGACGGCTCATCGATTAATACTGTTTGAAATCTACGAACTAATGCTTTGTCTTTTTCAAAATATTTCTGGTATTCATCTAGAGTAGTAGCTCCAATAGTTCTCAATTCTCCTCTAGCGAGAGCTGGTTTTAATATGTTAGCTGCATCCATAGCGCCATTACCTCCTCCAGCTCCGATTAGTGTATGTATCTCATCCACAAATAGAATAATCTCACCATCAGCACTCTTCACTTCCTTTATTACTGCTTTTAATCTTTCTTCGAATTCACCTTTATATTTTGCACCTGCAATCAATCCAGATATATCAAGTGAAAATATTTGCTTTGTTCTAAGATTCTCAGGTACGTCTTGATTGATAATACGCCATGCTATCCCTTCTACTATTGCCGTCTTACCAACTCCAGATTCACCTATTAAGATGGGATTATTTTTCTTTCTTCGAGATAATATGTGTAAAATTCTCCTGATCTCTTCGTCTCTACCGACGATTGGATCCAACTTACCTCGCTCCGCTCTTTCGCATAGATTAATTGCATATTTATTGAGAGCATTATAAGATTCTTCAGCGCTTTGTTCTGTAACTTTTCTCCCCTTACGCAAGTCATTGATCGCAGCCTTTAATGCTTTCTCGCTAGCACCTAAGTCCTTGAGTATCTTTGCAGCCTTATCCTTACCAGTAACTATCCCCATAAGGATAAGCTCCAATGAAATAAATTGGTCTTCGAATACTTTCATTTGCTTTTTAGCTCTTGAAAGTGCTTGATTACTATCGTTTGTCAGAAATTGCTTGCCAACCCCAGATACTTTTGGGTAATTTTCTAACGCTTTATTAAGTTCTCTAATCAGCACCGCTACATTGATCTCCATCTTTTGTAGTAGAAATTCGGCCAACTTTTCATCTGTCTCTATAATCCCTTTTGTAAGATGTACTGTATCAACACCTTGTTGATCTAAGTGTCCAGCCAATTGCTGAGATTTCAGTATGGCCTCTTGTGCCTTTATTGTATAATTATCGTAAGTCATTTTTAGTATTTCGAATACAATTCCGACAAAATACAAACCAAACCCAGAAACTGACAATTATATCAATAAAATTAATGACGAGATGGTCAACATGACAGAGAAAAGCCATTTAATATAGTTTATAAACAGTGATAAGGTTTACATCAAATATTTAATAAACTAAATGGTCCTTCCGCTATAGAAATCTTCTTCAATACTACGACAACAGAAAAGTACTAGTATTAAACGTACATCCATCTCATATACTTGATTTTACGGCCTTTCTCTAAGTGAGATTTTTCATAATAGGTTTTGTACTGTAACTCAGGAAAATCTAATGGCTGGCTATATATATTATCTCTATCGTAGAGAATCTTTACGTCATCTCGTTCTGCTAACACTTCCTTAGTGAATTCATAGAGCGTAGGATCATCTATCTTCATATTGACGACGCCTCCATCTATGAGTATTCGTTTGTATCTATCATGAAAATCAGGTGCTGTAAGCCTTCTATTGGGCTTCCCTAGGAATGGATCTGCGAAAGTAATCCATATCTCTGATATCTCATTGGTCGCAAAAAACTCTTCTATCACCTCTATCTTAGTACGCATGAAAGCAACGTTGTCTAATCCTTCTGATAACGCCATCGTAGCACCTTTCCAAATACGAGCTCCCTTGACATCCACACCAATGAAATTGCGATCCGTATAATCTCTAGCTAGCTGTATGGTGTATTCTCCTCTTCCACAAGCAAGCTCTAACGTTATCGGCTTTTGGTCACCAAAATGCTCTGCCCACTTACCTTTCAACTGTACCACTTTCCCTCCCTGACCCATTGGCTTAATTTCCTTAGGACTAAAATTTTGATAGACATTAGGATAGGACATAATATCTTCAAACTTGGATAGTTTATTTCTCTTGCTCATTACACTGGTAAATTATTAAAGTGTCGCAAAGGTACTATCTGATTGGATTTAAAGAAGCGATGCATAAAAAAGTTATTAGCTCCACTTTTTTATTTAAGTGATATCTTGAAGATGAGACCATCTTTTAAAGCTAGATAAGCAAGCATATCTTAGCAAAATCATAAAATTTACCCAAAAGGTTATTCTATCAAGCGAATATCCTCTTATAAACGTTGCTCAGTTGTCTATTTTGATATCTTTGGTGCTGAAAATGTGTTCCCCTCTTGGAATAATAAATAATACTTATGATTAAGAAGATAATACTAGCATCGACATTCTCATTATTTGCCACCATCATGATGGCGCAATCATTTAACATCGGTGTAAGAGCAGGTCTCAACTATAGTACTTTTAAAGGACCTCTCGAAGAAAGTATCAACGAAGATTATGCTGTGAGTAGTGGATTTCATTTTGGCCTCAATTATGCCCAAAATTTTAGCGACGTATTTTCTGTTAGATTAGAAGTGCTTTACGTACAAAATGGAGCTAAAAAAAGTTTTGGAGGAGAAGGTACAGAGTCATTCTATAAAATTCCAATTCCTAGTAGTGAAGACATTATAGAAAGAGGAAGACTTGACTACGATCTTGATATTTCTAATGCTTATATCAGTTTCCCAGTTACTGCCCATCTCAATATTACAGAAAAAATAGAAGTGAGTGCAGGAGCTTACATAAGTATGCTTGTAGGCCCTACTGCCACTGGGCTCCAGACATTCATATCTACTGAAAATGACTCGCTAATACAATTTAGACAATCTTTAGATTTTAATTATAATTCTGATGTAGCAGGTGAAGGTCAAGCAATTGGGCGCAGTCCAGGCATCAAGGTAAATGGAGTAGTGGTCTATCTTCCGAAGTTTGCTGGTGCGTATTACCAGTTCAACGAGAAGAAAGGAAATGCTATGAACTTCTTGGACTATGGTTTGATCGTTGGTGTATCATACAATATCAATCGTGGATTCTACATTGGTGTTAGAGCTGATATTGGTCTAGCCGATATCACTAATAATGACACCGATATCTCCAGAGCTGAGTTAAGTGAGAATAACACTTATATCTATAGAGATGATAAGGATACGCACTTTGGTCTCCAGGGTTCTTTTGGTTTTAGGTTCTAAACATAGTTGATTATATTAAAACCAATTGGCCAAGCTCAAATTTTACCAGATATTTTTGACTTCCAACTCTATTTCGCTGCCATTGAATAGCTTAGCGGTATCCTCAAATGATTGAGTGAAATCGGACACATAGTATTTATGTGATTTTGAGAGCTTAGCCGAAAGGAGATTCTCCTTAGAAAGCATTTCTTTTACTTGGTAAGCCAACACATCACAACTATCTAGTATTTGAACTTTTTCTTTATAGTACAGTTCTATCTCATTTCTTATAAGTGGATAATGAGTACAGGCTAATAGCAATGAGTCAAGACCCTGCATACTATCATCTGATAAATATTTTTTTATCACCTCTTGACTTATATTATTATTGAAAAACCCCTCCTCGATCATAGGTGCCAACAGGGGTGTAGCCAATTGATTGACTTTAAGTTTTTGATCTTTAGTTTTGAGTTTTTCGCGATATACATTAGATCCGATAGTGGCTTTCGTAGCTATTACACCTACATTTTGATAGCCTTTCTCTATTGTATATTGTACTAGCGGATCTATCACATTAGCAAAGAGGAC
>Ga0228615_1000601_pt1 | contig 19256 bp, 21 predicted proteins | sample 16DmetaG_FD_190530 | JGI IMG/M metagenome (GOLD analysis project Ga0228615, IMG submission 190530) | Seawater microbial communities from Monterey Bay, California, United States - 16D | ecosystem: Environmental > Aquatic > Marine > Coastal | place: USA: California | collected 2016-10-17
TTGCCCGTCGTGTCCGAGCACAATTCCATCTGCGTTCATTGGGGGCTGGAGGTGATTACCTCTCAACCGAGAAAGAGCGTCTTGCTCCAAACGCTGACGTCCAAGTTCGGTGATGAAATGAGGTGCGCCTCGAATACCCGACTGATCTTCCCTGGTCACATCGCCCCGTTCTCGTAATTGGCGCAGAGCGAGGGAGGCGTGCGGCATTTGCAAATTAAGTGCATCAGCAATGCTGGAGACAGTCCCCTCTCCATCCAACAACCAGTTCAGGACCCGTCGTTGGTATCTGCTGCGTATCCGCCCCTTTGACACCAAGAGTCACCTTGTTCTGCTCCTGTTAGATGGACTTGATAAATGTTTCAATTAATACATTTAGTTAGTTACATTTAGTTATATATTTCCATTGGAGTGGTGACTTTTTACTTACATTGCACCGGGGAATATCGAATTTAAACGCATAGAACGGTCATCAACGGTAACCAACAACCGCTGTTCGGAGCAATGGTTATATGAGCGGCCTCGTTCATCTGTAGCAGTGGCCCCAACTCTTGACGGGAAAGGGCCTCGTGACAGGAGGAAATACGCATGAAAACAACCAGAATCAGAGAAAAAATCAAGAAATTCTTAGGCGACCGACCCCGCAATACGGCCGAGATCCTTGAACACATCAACAGCACCATGCGACATGGCACCACCAGTCAACAGCTCGGTAACGTGCTTTCCAAGGACAAAGACATCGTCAAAGTCGGATACATCAAGCGTTCAGGAATTCTTTCCGGCGGCTACGATATCTGCGAGTGGGCCACACGCAACTGGGTTTCCACAAACTGCCCAGGCTGGGAAGAAGGCACACCAATCATCATCGACAACGATGGAAACGTGACCACAGGTACTTCTTCCAACAACCGTCTTTGAGTCGATGAATCGTCCCTCTGAACGGATCGAACAGATTCGCTCGTAAAATCTCTCATGCGGGTTTTACAGTAGAGTTCAAGAGGGGCGGGTAAGTCGCAAGTCCATGGATGATTTGGACAAGGGTGACAAGTACACCGTTCGTAACATTGGACTCGCAGACGAAGGCGCTCTATTGGTCGACTGGGCTCGAGCCCGAATGCCAGTGCTCGCTAAGTTGAAAGAAGAAGCAGAACAAACCAAGCCACTTGCTGGCATGCGCGTAGCTGGTTGCCTCCACGTCACCAAAGAAACCGCAGTGCTGATTGAAGCCCTTGGCGCAGCTGGAGCAGAAATCTCTTGGTCAGGTTGCAACCCACTATCAACCCATGATGGTGTTGCTGCTTGGCTAGCCCGAGAAGGCTACTCGGTCCACGCTTGGCACGGCCAATCGAAAGACGACTTTTACTGGTGCATCGATCGCACCCTCGAATTCAAGCCAACCCTGACCCTTGACGACGGTGCTGACTTGATCGTCCGTGTTCACGGTGACAAGTCTGAATACGCAGAAGGTGTCATTGGCGGCACGGAAGAAACAACCACTGGTGTTCACCGATTGCGGGCAATGGGCGCTGCTGGCGACTTGCTTTACCCGGTGATTGCAGTGAACGATGCAGTGACAAAGTGGGACTTTGACAACGTATACGGCACAGGACAATCAACCATCGACGGAATTCTACGAGCGACATCAGTTCTCCTTGCTGGCAAAACGTTCGTTGTTGCTGGATTTGGCCATTGTGGTAGCGGTCTGGCAATGCGAGCCCGCGGCATGGGCGCCAACGTCGTCATCACAGAAGTCGATCCACTTCCAGCACTCCGTGCTGTGATGGAAGGCTACAGAGTCATGACCATGGACGAGGCGGCAAAAATTGGCGACATTTTCTGCACCGCTACTGGAATGGAAGACATCATCGTCGGCCGTCACTTCTCATCGATGAAAGACGGAGCCATTATCTCGAACACAGGTCACTATGATTGTGAAATTAAAATCACAGACCTCGAAGACCTCTCCGACTCAGTTCGTACAATTCGCCCAGACAATGAGGAATTCCTCATGCCTGATGGTCGTCGAATCTTCCTGCTCGCACGTGGGCGCTTGGTGAACCTTGCAGCTGCTGAAGGCCACCCATCCGAAGTCATGGACATGTCCTTCGCGAACCAATTCCTATCGCTTGTTCGACTGGCGAAAGAGGGTGGCTCAATGGGCAATCAAGTCTACGACATCACAACTGAACAGGACCAAGATCTCGCAACCACTAAACTCGAGACGCTTGGTATGAGCATTGACGTGCTCACAGATGCGCAACTTGCCTACCTCGACGATTACACAGTTGGCACATGAGCGCCGGACCTGAGTGAATCAGGCGCGATTGGCGCCCATCGAAGTTCCCGTAAGATTTCCATCGTGGTGCTAAGGCTAAAGTCAATGCCACCTTAGCATTGCTATGGCCGATTTGCTTCCAGGTGGCACTCACCCCTGGCACGTCTTTGATGACAGCAAGGCCGGCCATTACAGTCAACTTCTCCTTAAGCGATGCCTGGAGGACAGAAACCCCTTGCTTGTTTCAATGGAGGACAAGTACCAATCAAGAGCACTTGTTGAGTCAAAAGGCGTTGGCCATTTGACAGAGCTTTACCATTGGTCGGAAGATGTAGCCATTGATTGGGATAACCTTCCTGATCGTTGCGTCATTAAGACCAACCACTGGTCAGGTGATGCATTGTTCATTATGGACAACGGCGAAGAGCCCTTGACCAATATCCATCGGAAATTCAGATTGTTCTCTGGCGGTGATAATCGCTACCGTGTGATTCGCAAGTGGCGAGATCAAAATGGGAAGTTTTGGCCAAAGTGGCGCATTGAGCGAACCTTGAGGTGGTGTTTGAGGCAAGATTTCCCCTCTTCATTCGAATGGGGCGCTGCGAATATTCGACCCCGTGGAATCATGATCGAGGAATTGCTGACGGATGAAAACCGATTGCCGAATGATTGGAAGGTGCATGTTTTTCACGGAAAAGCAGGATTTATTCAATACGACATTGGGCGTATGGGCTCACATTCACAATCCATTTACACCTTAGATGGCCAACGCATACACCAAGAAAATGCATTTTGGAGTGAGCAAAACACCCCTGATGAAATCGTTTCCATCCTTGGCCAGGATATCATTGATGAATTAATCCATATTGTTGAACGCCTCGCTGAGGACATCGATTACACCCGCGTCGACATGTTTTTCTCAGAAGGGAAGTGGTATTTTGGAGAATTCACAAACTATCACAATTCATGCCATCCCCAATCAACAGAATGGGAAGAACTTGCAGGTGGTTTGTGGCTGAAAGACCCATCATAATTACCGAAACGAATGCGGACATTGCCTCCTATGATTCCACCGGTGGAGCTTGAATTCAGAGGCTTTGTCTTAGTCCGTACACAGGGGTAAGAATTGGCTTAAATTGTAGAACCTACATTTCAAGGAGTGCAAGTCTTGGTAGATGTATGGCCGAGCGATTGATGGTGCAGTCACGCTCTCCATTTGAGATTCATCACATCCTCACCGGGTTGGAAGATACGCCCGGAACAGAGGTTGAGGTAGACTTGTATTTGCCAGAGGGTGAAGGTCCATTTGGATGTGTTATTGCTCTTCATGGAAGCATAGGCTGGGCCGACCATCATCAAGACCACGTCAATGGTTGGATCGAAGCAGGTCTTGCCGTCTGCAAGGTGCATTCGTTCACTTCACGAGCGATTGATTCTACAGTCGATGATCAACTTTCAGTCACCCACGCCATGATGCTCGTCGACGCTTTCAGAACCCGTGCGGTCCTTGAACAGGATTCAAGAATTGGAAAAATTGGCATCGCTGGATGGAGTCTTGGCGGAACTGTAGCCTTGTATTCGGCATGGTCGCCTCTGATTGAGATTCTCGGGGCACCTTTTGACGCGCATTTGCCTTTTTATCCAGCGGCCCATCTTCGCCCTGAAATTCAAACTTGGTCGGATTCACCAATCTTGATCCTTCACGGTGATGCGGATGATTGGACTCCTCTTCACTTCGTCGAGGGCTTGGTTCCTCAACTTCCGAATGCGACCTTACACGTGTATCCAGGCGCACATCATTCCTTTGATTGTGAAAAAGAATTTACATGGCTTCCTAAGGCTGTTCATTTGAACAAACGAACGGCTAGGATTGCCAAGAACGGGCACATGTCTGGAGAATTGTTGCTCGGTATTCGGTGGCCTTTGAACCAACGCTGGCAACGGCGTTGGGTCATTCGAATCTTACGAAATAGAGGTGCGCATGTGCAAGGCCATCCAACAGCACGGGCTGATTCTCTTGTTCGATCACGGGAATTCTTTTTTACGCAACTGTGCTGAATAATTATTTTGACCTTAAGCAAAGGTTAGCGATGTATAATCAGAAGAACCTAACTGCTTCAATATTCTATCGGCAAGGGTTTCTTTTAGGACGTTGTCAGAGAACGGCGCATGGTACGAATCACAGCGTTGATGTTGACAGTTCTCTTTGTCATGTTGCCTCTCTCAGGCTGCCTGTCTAACGAAGATAATGATGATGTGGAGGGTGATAATGCGGACCTTCTCGAAGCTGTCGTTTTGTTGGAAGAACAAATTGAAAACAAGGACCGGCAAATCGAAACACTTGAGGGAATTCAACGGAATTACGAGCGCGATGTTGCGCTCATGGCCGATGTGTTCCGAACCAATTTGAGCGATCGTGTTCTCACTGGGTTGAACCTTTCTGGTGTAGACCTTACCCACGCCATTTTGCGTGGCGTGAACTTCTCACATACCAACTTGAGCGGAGCCGACTTAACGGGAGCAGACCTTCGGTTTGCCATTTTGAACAATACAGACCTGCGTGGAGCGGTGTTAACAGGTGTGAAGACAGAAGGCCTTGTTGAATGCGAAACTTCCCTTCTTTCAAGCGGTACATTTTGCAGATATGGCATCTTAGTTTCTTCATATGGCGTGGATCTTAGCGGCATTGACCTTTCGGGTCTTGATTTGAGTGAAATGAATTTCCATGACGGGACCTATGTTGGCACGAATTTCTCCCAAGGTGTGCTCTACGGGGCGTATTTCTACGGCGCCAACCTTGAGAATGCTGTGTTCGACGGAGCCAACCTCAACGGTGCCTATTTCACCGATGGGGGCCGTTTGACGAACGCAAGTTTAGTGGATGCAAACCTGCGGTACACTCACTTTTACAGGGCTGATTTAGCGGGTGCAAACTTGACCGGGGCGGACCTGACAGATGCTGACTTGCGCCAGGCCAACTTGGACAACGTCATTTGGGGGAATACGATTTGTCCAGACGGAACCGTTTCCGATGATCACGGCGGGACATGTGAGGACAACCTGATCGAACCGGTTCAATATCCCGATGAATGACCTCTGTCACAGTTGTTGGGAGAGGGATTTCCTTGTGCTTGGCTGGTCTTCTCTTCGCAGACTCAAGGGTATGAAGAAAAACTCGGAAAATGAGTCGGCATACACAAGGGGACCCTTTGCACCGGCCGGTTGTAGCCCCTCCAGATTGGAGTTTAATGCAATGATTTTTACGACGACCTAGTGGCTTATTGCACAAACGAACGATTCACACTGGGGTCGATCAAATTGGGCTAGCTGTTACATAAAAACTAGGGCCACGACCACACCACAAATCTTGAAAAATATATCCGCCAAGAACAACAAAACATATCAGAGTGATGACTGCATGAACAGCGACCAATGAAAATACACTTCTTGAATCGAACTCGGAATCTTTCAAAGATGAAAGCCAGATCATGAGGTTTAGCGGTATTCCGACAAACATACTTGCGCAAAAGGATAAAACTCCTAGACTCTCGAATATACTGTCGTTGTCGCAGGTTTGAGGTCCTACAGAATAACCAATCATGGAAAAAAGACCTCCACCAATTGACATTGTAATTAAGACCATACAGAATTTATTGAACATTACATTGGCCTTAGGGATTTCTTTTTTTGGAGATGTTTTTTTCTTTTCTTTTTCGATTTTAGGTTTATCGTCTACAGAAATTCTCTTTTTCCAAGACTTCATTGCACGTGTTTTGGGGTTATAATTGTCAATTTTAGAATGGTTTACTTTAGTATCGCTGCGTTGACTTTGCGACATGAAGAATCGTCCTACAAGAGGGTTATAATTGGTTTGCCGGCGAACAGACACTACGCAAGAAAATATAGCGATCTAGTAAAGTGGATAAATGAATAGCATAACCCCTCGTGACTCCGGAACCTATGTACATGGGTGAATACAATGTTACCGTCTGCCTATACGGGTGAGCAAAAGGCTCCTCTGATGACGTGAGTAAATATTCAAGTCAGGGCTTTTTTGGAATCATAAGAACATCAGTTGTGCTTGTTAAGGATGTTTCATCGATCTCCAGACCGTTCAAATCACAAATAGAGTAGCCAATTTCCCTCAGTTGTTTGAAAACTTCGATCTCTTCATCCCAATTGGGATGAGAATTACCCCAGCCAACCTCACATAGGATCACGGGGAGATGAGCCCACTTTTTGAATGAATCAAGCATTCCACGGAGAACTAGGTACTCTGCCCCCTCGACATCGATTTTGATGAATGTCGGTATGGCATCTAATTGACAATTTTCAAATTCTTTGAGTTGTATGCGGACCTTTTCCATATCTTCGGATGCCTTCGATTGGACAAGTGTATTCCAGCCTATGTTGCCATTGCTGGAGACAAAAATATCTTGTTCTGAATCTTCATTACTCAGCCCATAATTGAATACTTTGGTCTCATAGGAGGTGCCCTGAAATGTTTCCTCACAAAGTTTTGCGAGGTTAGGAAGGGGCTCAAAAAGATAGATCGATCCATTGAAGTCAATCTTCTTAGCCAACATAAAGGAGAAGTAACCAACGTTCGCCCCTACATCAAAAATAATTGAATCTTGATTTAGATATGGAGTGACTGCTGAAACTAACTCTTCGTAACCTGCTTTTCGGTGCTTAAACCACTTCATCGCTTCCTTGTGAGTGACTGACATTGGGGAGTGCTTTGTTTCCGTGAGTGACAAAAGCCGGTTTTTGAAGCGGGTATACAATCCCACTTTGCGGGGAGTTCCCAAAACTCGCTTAACTGCCATATTTTTTCCTCGGAACGCTTCCTATTATCGTTTCCGATATGCCGGGTTGTTGAATGAGTTGGAAGAATAAATCATCAGTTATGTCAACCAGAAAGCCAATGGACAAACCGCCCGGTTTTTTACTCTATCAAAAGACTCGAAGTGGGCTTTGTAATCGCCTCAATTAAGTTCCGCTAGTCGCAGTCTTAGTTGCCTTGGAAAATTGCCAATGCGTCTGCAACTGATGCCCCCTTGCAGATAATAGCATGGCAAGCTTCAGTCATGCGCACGGCTTCCTCAGTGGGGCGTTGGTGAATGTTGCGTCCTGTTGCAGCACCCATACAGTTGCCTACAGTCATTTGTTCGTGAAGTCGCTGCAGGAACTCGTCTGCAGGAAGCGATCCTCCTCCTGAGCAAATAATTCCAGTTCGACCTGCTGCTTCAGCAGCGATAGCGAGGGATTCTGGCTGAGTCATGCCCTCAAATGCAGTGGGATAGTTGACTTTGGCGAAATCGGCACCAATGCAAGCTGCCACACCCGCAGCTCCAGAAATCAATTGCGGGTCCTTTTCATTGGACACTGCTTGCCCTCGTGGATACATCCATACAACCGCAATCATTCCAAGTTCGTGGGCTTGGCGGATGAATTGTGCAGCTTCGGAAAGCATCTCATGTTCGAATTCACTGCCGATGTAGATGGTGTAACCAATACCGACGACGTTGATGCCGTTGTGAGAAAGCGACATCACATCGTCCATGTCCCACATAGCTTGCGAAATTGGGTCGCGTTGAGCGGTCTTCACCATGTGTGATTTGGAGTTGAGTTTGACAAGGTAAGGCAAGTCAGGATAATCTCGAGCGTATTGCGAGATGAGGCCGAGTTGTCCAGCAAGGACGCCAATGGTTCCAGCGTCATGACATCGCTGTCCAATCTCAAAGAGGTGGCCGGGATCGTTTGAGGTGAGGGGGATTTTTGCTCCACCGTCGTAGAAGTCATCGTTGAGATGTTCGATTTTTTGGTCGCATGCGAACAGGTTCATTTTCCCAGTGCCTGCTGTCGCTGCATCCATGTTTGCTTCATAGGTTTCAATCAAGTCGTTAGGGACGTCTGCTGGGACATTGTACTTCGCCATTGGCTCACCTGTATTTGCCCGAGAGGTGAAGGGAACTTCAAGACTGCGGAAGCCATACCCGCTCGTATTATCACAGGGTGTGGAAAAATCAATTCACACCGTACGTCAATTTCGTTCATCCACCGCCTCGACGGTGAGCGTTAGGCCGTTGAGTATGGGCTCACTGTCCGGTGAAATTTGCCACACGCTTTTCGACGTAGGCAGCGATTCCTTCCTTGGCATCGGCGCTGTTGAACAGCGATGCTTGAAGTTCACGCTCAAGCGCCAAGTGGTATTCGAATGGAATCTCTGGTCCAGTCTGGCACGAACGCTTGATGTTTCCAACAGCCTTGACGGCCTTGTTCGGAAGTGTGAATTGGCCACACCAGTCGAGAATATCTCGGCGGAAGTCTTGTGCGGATCCTTCCCAGATGTGGTTGATGAGGTTGCATCCGTGTGCGTCCTCGAAGGACATCAATTCCCCAGTAACCATCATTTCGAGGGCCTTTGCCTTGCCGATCAGGCGGGTCAAACGAGCGGTTCCACCGGTTCCTGCAAGCACACCGAGGTTGATTTCTGGTAGGCCGACCTTTCCGGAGTTCTTGCGTGCGATTCGAATGTCAGCAGCCATAGCAATTTCAAGTCCGCCACCGACAGCGTGTCCGTTGATTGCACACACCACGAGTTTCGAAGTTTGCTCAAGGCGAGAAAGAGTTTCGTTGGCGTGAAGGCAGAAATTGTACTTGAAGCCAGGTGTCACGCTGTTGAGCATCTGAATGGATGCACCAGCGGAAAAGAAGGAGGCACCGTTTCCAGTCAGGACGATGCAGGTCACGCTGTCATCGAATCTTGCCTTGACAATCGCTTCATCAATATCCCGCATCATACCGTGGGTGTAGGTGTTTGGTGAGCGGTCGTTTGTGCCTTCGATTGGAGCACCTGCTGAATCAGAGGTGAGTTCAATCACGGCGATACCGTTGTTCGTGACACCGTAGTTCACAAGTCGGTTAGGCATGGGTTCAAGGGTCAATCCGTGGAGGTCGTCCATGCGTCAAGCCACACGGACCCGTATTAAGAAGAAATCGCATGCTCGGATTGCTCGTCTTTGCTGGTCTCCGCATCATTTGCGAACGAAGTTTTTCCACCTTTGCTTCGAGCAACACCCCATTGGTCTCCAACGGCTTTTGCTGCTTCTGACTGCTCCCAAACATCGCGCTTGAGGGCTTTGCGGAACGGCATGCGCCTTACGCCTCGCCCCATCGCTTTGGGATCGCTCTCAAGCATGAATGGGCTGACCATTCGGTACAACAGCGATTTGTACCACTTAGGCCTGAATAAATCACCAATCCAAACAAGTCCGTCACCTCGCTTAGATTGATCTTTCATCCACGCTTTGCACATTCGTTTGAAGGTGCGGTCCCCCACACGGTTCATGAGCCAACGGTTGGCAACGCTCGTGCGCACATAGGGCATCAATTGGTTGCGTACTTCTTGCTCGTAGTCTCCTTTTCCGAGGATGTCATTGGCTGCAAGCACGCCCGACCAAACAGCCATTCGCATGCCGAAGCCCCACATGAAATCCTGCAAGCCGCCAGATTCGCCAACATAGTAACGGCCGTCCTGCTTGTAATTTCGATTGATGGTGAAATCCCCTTTGCCGCCGACCCTCTTGATGGGTTTACGGTTTAGATTTGGATAATGGGCATCATACCAAGCGATTGTTTCATTGAGGAACCGCTCGCTTTTCTTCTGCTTTCGCCAAAGACACGTGCAGATTAAACCGACTCCATCAATGATGATGAGGTAGGAATACGATCCAGGTGCGAGTTTGTCGTTGAGTTGAAATCCGATGTGGTTCGGGTGGTCGGTGTGGAAGATCTCTCCATAGGCTACAGCTGAGGTACCCTTCGGGCCACAGGCGATGATGGTGCAATCCTCTTCTTTGACCCTTGATTTGTAATGAATCTGCGCTCCCGCTTCCAACGCTTGGCGCTTGAACCCCTGGTCGATGGTATGGTCTGAGGTTCCCCGTTCAACAATTCGATACGCCACGCTAGGTGTGGTCGCTTGGGTGATGACATCGTCAGGGTGAATCAAATCAACGACATCAAACTCAGTTGCTTTGAAGGTCGAAGCGTCAAAGCCCCATTCGGCCAACTGTTCGAAGAAATCAGCGTCCATGCTCCAGTTTTCTAAGGCTTGGAAATCACCGTCAAATCGGGCTCCAGAATCGGCTCGGACATCATGGACATGGACTTCCTTGCCGGCTTTGGCCAGAATCGTAGCAGCGGCAAGACCTGACAGACCCGCTCCCATGATGTGGATAGCCGCCTCCTCGCCCATGGCATGGTCGATGCAGGCGTGAGGTTTGAATGATGCGCTCTTCTGGTGTGTTTATGGCGGGGCAGATTCTGATTGAGGAAGCCCCACTAGCATTGGATGAAACGGCGCTGAAAGCCAAATTGGAACTCGATGGCTGCGGGGCTGTTGTCTCTTTCTTAGGGATCACTCGAGGCCGTGAAGGCGAGGCAGATGTACTCCGCTTGGAATTTGATGCATGGCAAGAACAATTGACACCGGTTCTCCATCAATTGGCCGAACAGGCCATTTCTCAATTTGGAGTGTTGGCCGTCGCGATGGCTCACCGAACTGGAGCGGTTGGACCTGAAGAGCCAATCGTTGCGATTCATGTTGGAAGTCCGCACCGGAAAGAGGCATTTTTGGCGTGTGAATGGCTCATCGACGAACTCAAGAAGCAAGCCCCCTTGTGGAAAAAAGAAGTCACTACGCTGGGGGAGACGTGGAAGGCAGGTTTGGGTTGATCGTATGGATAAAGAAATTGAAGGAATCGTCGAGATTGGAGCGAAAGCCGTTGTGGAACGACGAGCAACAGCAACGGGTCTACTGAACTTATCCGCCACCTCTGTTGAAGCGATTCAAAACAAGATGGTCAAGAAAGGAGATGTCTTGGAGGCTTCGACAATTGCGGCAATCCAAGCGGTCAAAGAAACGCCGCGAATCATCCCTCACTGCCACCCAATTCCTCTCGAGGGTTGTAAAATAAAGTGGTCGTGGGAAGGCCACGCTCTGCGATGCACAGTCCATGTTTCTGCTCATTACAAAACAGGCATAGAAATGGAAGCATTAACCGGTGTTGCTGCGGGCTTATTGTGCGCTCTTGACATGGTTAAATCACTTGAAAAGGACGAAGATGGACAATACCCCAACACATCAATCAGCAACATCACGGTCGTTGAGAAATTCAAAGGCCAATAGCATCAAGAGCAAGGAGTTATAGACGCAATGGAACGTTTGGTAATTCAGTGACCGTCATGGAACATAACTGCGACCCTGTTTTTGCCCGTGTTGACAAATTGATTTCGCTCCTCAACAAATCAAAATTACTTCACATCATGATGGTCATGAACAGCAAAACAACTCCAATGCGCTTTTCTGATATTAAGAAGCGGGTTGACTCGTCCTCCACCACGGTGAATCGACGTTTGATTGAACTGGAACAGAATGGTTTGGTCGTTCGAAATGTGATAAATACCGTTCCAGTAACGGTACAATACACGCTCACCAAAGAGGCATCATCCCTCGCACCCACCATTCAATCAATGTACGACTGGATTGTCGAGAAAGACATTCAATTGGCATGAAAAAACCGCTTCCAAAGCCTAACCAATCGAAGATGTCAGTGGTTTATCTGCTTCGGATTCAACCGTTTCATTGATGGATGGGGCGCGCTCGTAGGGCTCTATGGGCGACGTTGGCGACCTCTATCACCACTTCCTAGAAGCCGTAGACCAAGCTGCGATTTCAAGCGGTGCATGGCGAGGTCTTGGCGAGAAGGATAAGGCTGATGAAGCCGCTGTGGAAGCAATGCGACGAACCTTCGACAATGTTCCCTTTGACGGGCGCGTAGCTATTGGCGAGGGCGAACGAGATGAAGCACCGATGCTGTTCATCGGTGAAGAAATTGGAAACATGGTTGGTGTTGCCGGCGCTGCTAAAATTGACATCGCAGTTGATCCTCTTGAATGCACAAACAACTGTGCCTCAAATTCTCCAAATTCCATTGCAGTGCTTGCTGCGGCACCTCGTGGTGCGCTCTTGCACGCACCCGATTGTTACATGGACAAGATTGCAGGTGGCCCAGAATTGGTTGGTGAAATCAGCCTAGATGGTGGCGTTGCATACAACCTCGAGCAAACTGCTGCAGCCCTCGACAAGGCGGTCAGCGATGTACGAGTTGTGGCGCTCGACCGCGATCGGCATGCCGACCTGTTCAAAGAGATACGAGCCACAGGTGCTCAACTTGAGTTGATGGGCGATGGCGATGTGTCAGCGGCGATCTGGGCAGCACGGTCGGATGGGCCGTTCGACCTATTGATGGGCATTGGCGCAGCACCTGAAGGGGTTATTTCTGCAACCGCAATTCGGGGCCTCGGAGGCGTCTTTGAAGGCCGCTTAGTCTTCCGTTCTGATGAGGAGCAGGCACGGGCTGGAAACATGGTTGGTGATGATTTGACCCGACTTTGGCAAGCGCACGACCTATGCAAAAGCGAGGACGCAATTTTTGCAGCTGCTGGTGTTTGTGATGGATACCTTCCAGGTGTTGTTTTGGGTGAGACCACGACCACAACCTTCAGCGAAGTGATCGATGTTGCATCCGGTACGGTTCGTAGAATCGAAACCACACGCAAGATTTGAATTCGTGCGAGTACCTTCAAGAGGAACCTCAGCGACCTAATTCTATGGGCGTGCAGCAAATTCGTATCGAAGTCAGGTTGCCGGAAGGGCACTGGGCTGGCGATGTGACTCGCAGCCACCCTTCTGCAGTGCTTCGAATCGACGAGCACATGCCGTTGCAAAAGGGCAGAGGGACAGCAAAAGCCTCGTGCAGTGAAGACATTGCTGAGACTGTAGGTCTCCATCATGGCATCGAAGACGTTCGCGCCTTCGACAAGCATCAATTTGCCGTTGACATCATCGCTGGCGGTGGAGGATTTCTCAAGCCCTTGCTCAAGGTTGGTGTCATCCCACACACCCCGTTCGAGGTACGTGACGGTTGGGTTGACTGGACGATTGCATGTGCTCAGGGAAAGGTTCGAGCCCTGATTGCAGGGTTCGATGAAGAAAGGATTCCGTACCGCTTACTCTCAACACGAGGCGTATCCTCTCGCATGCTCACGCCTCGTCAACGTCAGGTGTTTGATGCTGCAACTCAGGAAGGGTTCTACGATGTACCGCGAAGGATCTCCCTCACCGCTCTTGCCGTTAAACTCGATGTGGCAAAATCCACCCTCTCTGCTCAACTCCAACGAATTGAGTCGACCGTGATTCACGCCTTCGCCGATGAAATTCGCAAGCGAAGCCCCTAACATGTTCGCACGAACATGTTCGCAAAGGCAATAAGGTAGTCGCCGTGTAGCGTGAGGCATGGACAACCTACCAAACACATGGGACGAATGGATCGCAAACTTCAGCGAATGGCAAGACCGCGTTGGATTTAATCGAGAATGGATGGGCGATTTTGACCTCTCCGTGCAATACGATTGGGACCGAGCTGGCGATGTCATTGAATTCGGAGACTATGCCGGACGTCCAAAGTGGGAACGTTCGCTCCAAGTCCCTCACCAAAGCATGCGTGACGCACTCGTTGCCATGATTACCGTTCAAGGCGACACGGAATTCGCCTCAGTCGAGCAACAACGCCATCTCTTAGCCACTGCCCCAACTGACTATGACCGCTATGCAGCGGCTCGAATCATGGCTGAAGAACAACGCCACGGATGGCAAATGGCTCACTTGCTCATGACTTACTTTGGACAACAAGGCCGACGTGAAGCACAAAAATTGCTCGAACGCAACGCCCAAGACGGCGACCGATTGCTCGGTGCATTCAACCGTCCTATGCCTCACTGGCTGGACTTCTTCTGCTACACGATGTTTGTTGATCGAGACGGAAAGTTCCAACTTGGCATGCTCTCGACCTCTGCATTCAAGCCACTCGCAGCCTCTATGGGACCCATGCTCAAGGAAGAGTCATTCCACCTGGGAACAGGATCAAATGGATTGCGACGGATCATCAAAGCTGGAATCATTCCTCTTGACATGCTCCAGCGTTACATCAACAAGTGGGTCGCTACTGCTCACGATCTGTTCGGTGTTGACGCATCCTCATCGGCGCACTGGTCTTACGTTTGGGGCGTTAAAGGCCGCTGGAATGAGCGTAAGAAACTCGAAGCCGGCGTTGAAGTTGACAAGGAAACGCTCAACGAAGAAGCCCGTGGACATTACCACACAGAGATCGCCGCTGAAGTGGAAAAACTCAACGGATACCTTCCAGAAGATGCTCAGCGACTCTACGTGCCGCATGAGAATTTCAACCGCGACATTGGGGCGTTCAAGAAGACCAACTGCACCGTTGACGGTGAAGTGTTCGAAGGCGACGATGCTGCTTACGCTGTTTACCTCCAATCCATCCTACCAACCGCTGAAGACGAAGAGGACCTCAAGGAATTCTTCAAGCAGGATTGGGTTGCCAACAAGCCAATGTCTGCTCGCCAAATTGCTTCCGGCATTGGCGCTAAGGCTTGATGTTCGGGGGCTTCATCGATGATCCCGGTGTCACTGTACGGTGTGAACGTTGAGATGGCTGATGCCTTCTACACCGCTCTTCCAGGGCTTGTAGCCGACAGCGTCGACGACGAGCCTTACCAAAAGGCCCTGTTCTCAATTGAAACTGAGGCATCCTTGGAGCACATCCGAATTGCCGATCAATGGGCATCACACCAACCGTTTGCATGGCCCGAAGACATCAGCAATGAAGTTGAGATGACCCTGCGAACGACAACATATCCAGATGTTTCAATGCTTGAACATCTGCTCACCCTCGACAACATCGACGCTCAGCGTGTCTCTGAATGGATGCATTTTAGCACCAACCTCTTCCCCATCTATTCTGAAGCAGCATGCGCAACCCTCACAAGAATGGGTATTCCCACACCCTACCGCCCTCACGATATAGCCTCTTACGGGCTTTATGTGTCCCGCCTAGAGGGGTTGAAACTGTACGCTCCAGCAGCAGGCCTCCCCGAAATTGGTCTTCCCCGCTCACGCATGCTCCAACTTGGTTTGGAGCGGTTTGAATGAATCATTTTTTGATTCACCTCAAACTCTTCTTCGTTGCAGCAATCTGGGGATTTGGCTGGCCGGCAGGCAGGGTCTTGGCCGAAGAAATGGCGCCTTTTGCAGCCGCATGGACGCGGTATGCTGTGGCCATAGTGTGCTTCATAATTTTTCTTCAATTCACCAACAACTGGGTGATTCCAACACGTGGAGAATGGAAGCGTATTGCTCTGATAGGATTTTTCTCAACGGTTGTCTATCAGGCCTTTTTCATGTTCGGAATGCAATACACCGCCGCTGGTGATGCCTCGTTGATGATCACCTTCAACCCCTTCTTCACCGCCTTGTTGGCCATTGTTTTTCTCAATGAACGCATGAACTGGAGGCTCGGTACGGGTTTAGGATTGGGAATTATTGGGGTCACTATCCTGTTTCTGTATTCTCCGAACGTGGACATTCCGTTTAATGAGCGTGCTTTGGGTGACGTGCTGATAGCCGCAGCGGCCTTGTCGTGGGCTTGTAACAGCATTCTGATGAAAAAGGCCATGACCACCCCTGCTCCTGATGCGACTGAATCGCTCTCTCCGCTCCAACTGACCGTTTGGTCTTCCGTGGTTGGTTTTCTCATCTTGACTCCGGTCATGGCGGTTGAAACATGGTACGTCGGTTTGCCTGACCCGAACCTCAACGGTTGGATTTCATTGGTGTTCTTAGCCGTCTTTTCGACCGTCATATCGTATGTGTGGTTCGCTGATGGAATTCGAACGATTGGTGCTGGGAAAAGCGCGCTGTACGTTTACCTGGTCCCTCCATTCGGCATTTTTAGTGGTTGGTTGTTGCTTGATGAGAAACTTGGTGTTCCACTTTTGATTTCGTTCGTATTGATTGTTGGTGGGGTGGCCCTCGCTCAAAGTCATCAGGCAACGAACGAGGAAGCATCATGAAGTTCGCCCCCTTCGCATGAAGCATGGAGATTCGAGAAGTCGCAGTGATCGGTGCGGGAACCATGGGCGCTGGTATTGCCCAAGTTTGTGCTCAAGCTGGTTGGAAAACGAACCTCTTTGATGCCTTTCCTGAAGGTCTTGAACGCGGTATGGCCCGAATCGATGCGTTTTGGGACAAGGGCATCGCTCGTGGCAAAACGACGCCTGAGCAAAAAGCAGAATGGAGCGCTCGCCTGCATGCTGTCGGCGATATGGCCGAAGCAGTCGGCTCAGCTGACATGGTGATTGAAGCCGTGCCAGAAATTCCTGATTTGAAGCAGAGCATCTTTGCTGATCTTGACCGGTTGGCTCCTGCCCATGCCATTCTTGGCACCAACACGTCTTCGCTTTCCATTGCCGGCATTGCAGCTGCCACCAGCAGACCAGAACAGGTCATTGGCATGCATTTTTTCAATCCAGTCCCAATCATGAAACTGCTTGAACTCGTACGCCAGGGTTCAACCAGCGACGCTACTGTGGCTGCTGCTGAAGCGGCAGGTGTTGCTATGGGCAAGACGACCATTTTGGTCAAGGATGTGCCAGGGTTTGCCACAAGCCGGCTTGGTGTTGTGCTCGGCAATGAAGCGATTCGCATGCTTGCTGACGGCGTGGCGAGTGCAGAAGACATCGATACTGCGATGGTGCTTGGTTACAAGCATCCAATGGGCCCACTCAAGTTGACGGATCTCGTTGGGCTGGATGTACGCCGAGACATTCTGCTCAATTTGCAACGCTCGTTTAATGATGACAGATACGCCCCCCACCCACTGTTGGAAGAAATGGTCGCAAAAGGCAACCTTGGGCAAAAATCCGGTCAAGGTTTCTTTGAATGGTGACGTTCATAGGAACTAAAGCAACGGAGTGCTTAGGCGTCGCATGGCCGGAAGCGAATTGACAATGATGTATGCAATAGCGGGAGGCTTTCTTCTCTTGACGATCATTTTACTGGTTGTTCTTCTTCTTATCATGAAAAAAGTGTCTGATTTGGAAGATGCCAATGATGGCGTTCTCAGTAAATTGAACATTTCTCAAAAGAAAGGTGAAGCGGGGGAACAACTCGTTGCCTCAGTCACCAGCGACCTCATTGACGCTGGAATCTTAGAACAAGATGTATCGCTTGCTGATAAAAAAAGCATGGACTTTGCATCTGTGGTTGGCACCACTGAAGAAGGGGGCATCATTTACCTCCCCATCGACAGCAAAGTCAACAAGCAGCCAACGGCCGTTCTCAATGAAATCAAGAAATACATCGGTCGTTCATATGGTGACGGGACCAAAACAACACCCTTTGCAATCATCGCTTACCCCGATGATGAGGAGGCGAAGTACCGTAAGAAACGAGCTGATGCAAAGAAAGAATCGGTGTTTTTCGTTCGTTTGAGCACCCTTTCGCCATATTTGTTGTTCGTTCGATGGTACAATGAAAACATCGCACCGTTGCAATCCGCCAACTCGAAAATTGCTGAAGCCTTGATCGTGTTCAGAAATCATCATGCGATGGTCGAAAAGCAGGCGTATGAAGTCGACCAAAAGCTGAAAAAATTGATTGAGACCATAAAATTTGCACCAGTGGGGGAAAATCTCCGTCATGCATTGCAACTCGCAGGCATTGATGAAGAAACCACCGGGGGAAGTGAAGAAACGACTTCAGAAACGACTTTACAATTGGCATCTGCCATGGATTCGGAGTACGCGATCAGCGATGAAACCCTCGTTTCAAAGATGAAATTAACCGGATTTGGGCCTGCAAAAAGAACTCCCCTCATAGAGGCTGGTTATACCACAATTGGAGATGCAAGGCGAATGTCGTTGTTCGACCTCACCGAATTGGGTCTTGGAACTTCAGTCGCTGAGAAGTTCCATGCTGCTATCCATGAACGTATCGAAGAATGAATTGAACAATCCATCATTGTTTAATTACTGTCGAAGTAGTTTAATCCTCATGTTTGTATTAAGAGGATATTGCGTAGAACATGGCTCAATGTGGAATCGTGAAAAGATAACATCAGAACACCACCGGCCAACCGACCCGTGCCCAAGTTGCGGGCAAGCCCAGACCTGTGATGTCCATTGGGAAGAGCCACGCCCATTTGACGATGAAGACATGGACCGTATCGCTTCGGAATTCGCTCATGATGGTGGATGCAATGTGTTTCCGGGCGGCGTACCAGGGCCGTTCAATCCACGATTGGTGATTTTTGTCGATCACCCTGACATCGAATTAGAAGACATCATTCGGAAAATTCGAAGCCGAATCCGAAAACACATGCGTGGAATGAGAACGGAAGAACTGATTTTCGTATCTCGTCATCAATTCACCATGCAACGGATGTTTGGCCTCAGAGAGAAGTTTGGCATGCTCGTTCAACGATGGCGGTTTATGGACGAGAGTTTCGCTCCATTGATTCAATTTAGAGATGATTCCCAAGGTTGGGAGCGAACTTACACTTCGAATTACCATTTGCCGATTCTGCTCTATGGAGGTATTTCTCATGCCGAGCCTTGAATGAACGACTTGATTCACTTTCCAAGGAAACTGGCGACGCCTTCCTTGAATTCAGGTGTCGTTCCTGCAGCCTCAATCAGCGTTTGTTCATGCTTGAGGTGCGTCTCGAAATCATTCTGTGATTGTACGTGAAGCAGGTGTTTGGTGGCTTCTCGGAAATGGCCACCCCACTTGCTCCAGTTGGTGGCAATCACAACAGACCGTTCAAGCAACTGTTCTGCTGGAACGACTTCATCGATTGCCCCTGTATTTTTGGCTTGTTCAGCCGACCAAATTTGATTTTCGAAAAAGAATCTGCGGCTCACGTGTTCGCCGACAAGTCGAGGCAGCAACCAGGTTGTGCCACCGTCAGGTGAAAGACCAATGCTGGCATAGGATGCTGCAAGCTTTGCTTTTGGTGAAGCAACTCGAACATCGCACGCAAGTGCAAGTCCGAGG
>Ga0228615_1000609_pt1 | contig 19178 bp, 16 predicted proteins | sample 16DmetaG_FD_190530 | JGI IMG/M metagenome (GOLD analysis project Ga0228615, IMG submission 190530) | Seawater microbial communities from Monterey Bay, California, United States - 16D | ecosystem: Environmental > Aquatic > Marine > Coastal | place: USA: California | collected 2016-10-17
AAAAAAATAAACAATCATTGAAATCAAATAAAAGATTAAAGGAAGTAGAAATAAGTTTGAAAGCAAAATGGCTCCCATCAATTCGTCAACCGGTTGTTGGTTTGTAAATGCCAGCCTAGCCTGGGCAGGCCACTCAGCAACGAAACTTATAAAGCAACCACCTACCAAATATGCTAAATTTTCTTTTTCAGAAGCGCCAGATGCGAATAATTTAGAATAAGTCTGAATTGGCTTGTAGTAGGTTTTAGAGATATTGATTACGACTGACATTAATTTTTGCGCCGTTCCAACCAAGCACTTATTTTTTCTACCATAATGTTAGCTACATCTTCATTTTCAATTTCATCAACTGCCTCAGCTAAAAAAGCCAGAGTAAGCATATCTGTTGCGTCGTTTTTTGAGATCCCACGACTACAAAGATAAAATAAAGCCTGCTCATCGATAGCCCCCGAGGTAGACCCATGTGAACAAATCACATCGTCAGCGTATATTTCGAGTTCTGGTTTAGCTAAAAATTGACTATCATCATCGAGCAACAATGATTGGCTAATTTGATACCCATCTGTTTTTTGCGCCCCTTCTTTAACTAAAATCTTTCCTTGAAACACACCTGTAGCACCGTTTCTCAAAACTTTTTTAAATACCTGTCTGCTCTCACAGGCGACAGCGTCGTGAGTAACAAACACTGTGTCGTCATGGTGAAATTGTTTTCCATCCCCTACCGAAGCCCCAGCCACATGAGCCACGCATTCGTTACCTGATAAAGCTAAAATACATTCGTTCCGGGTCAAAACACCATTAGCAGTGAGTGTAAAAGACTTGAATTTTGCTTTTTCTTGAATATCCGCAAAAATATGAGTTACCGCCCATCGATCATGATCCCTACCTTGGGTCCTCACGTGTTGGAAACTTGCACTTTGTTCGAGAAAAACTTCCATCACTGTATTAACTTTTGTAGCAAAAGGGCCGCTTTCCAAAAGTGTAATAGAACAATCCTTATCAACCTTAATTAGATGGTGGAGAACCGCTTCAGATGGATTGTTATGCATCCCTAGGATTAGTACTGGTCTTTCGATGTTTCCTTTTACATGAACCAAGACTCCATCGGAAGCCACGGCAGTGTTTAAGGCCGCTAAAGGTCGACTTACAGGTATTTGCCCCTGTTTCTCCAGCGTTCCATAATAATTTTGAGCCCAATGTAAATCTTCGGCATCTGACAGGCGGCTTATACTGATATTCTCTGTTGTTAAATCATCGGATAACTCTGAATTAAAAATACCATCACAGAAAACAATTTTTAATGCATTTATTTCTGGAAAAGAGTTTGCATCTTCTAAATTTTTTACTGAGGGAACAGAAACATTTCCCGAAATCAAATCGCCTGGATTTGTATACTTCCAATATTCATCCCGATGGTTTGGTAATCCCATATTTATAAGTCTAGCTAATGCACTTTCCCTAGCATTTTTATTCCATCCCTTTTGAAAATTTACTACTTGAGACTTTGCAATATCTAAAAGATCAAAGTTTTCTTTCTTGAGCGCCATTAAGCGACCTCCGCAAGGATTTCGCTGTAACCATTATTTTCAACTTCTAGCGCTAACTCAGGACCTCCAGTTTTAACGATCCTTCCATTTGCCATTATGTGAACGACATCAGGTTTTATATGATCAAGTAACCTTTGATAATGCGTTATCACTAAAAAACCTCTCCCAGCGTCACGAAGAGAATTAACACCCTCCGAAACCAACTTCATAGCATCAACATCTAAACCTGAGTCTGTTTCATCTAATATACACATCTTAGGTTCTAACATTGCCATTTGAAGAATCTCGTTACGTTTTTTCTCACCACCTGAAAACCCAACATTTACTGGACGCTTCAACATTTCAGCATCAATTTGCAATGATTTAGCGCGTTCCCTTACTTCTTTTAAAAATTCTGTTGAACTCATTTCTTTATCGCCCCTCGCCTTACGCTGAGCGTTAACTGCGGTCCTCAGAAATGTCATGTTTCCAACACCCGGAATTTCCACAGGATACTGGAAAGCTAAGAATAATCCCGCGGCGGCTCGCTCTTCCGGCTCCATTTCCAGAATGTCTTCGTCATTCAGTGATACACTTCCCCCAACAACTTCATACCCGTCTTTACCAGACAATACATATGACAGAGTCGATTTTCCGGATCCATTTGGCCCCATGATAGCGTGAACTTTACCAGCCTCAACTGTCAGGTCTACACCTTTCAAAATCTCCTTGTTTTCGTCTTAGAGATTTACACGTAAGTTTTTAATTTTTAACATCTAGTGTCCTTAGCATTGGCACAATTTTAAAATAATAGGGTTCACATAATTTAGAAAGATTTGCTTATTGTCAGCCAACACTTCCTTCTAAGCTAATCGCAACGAGTTGTTGTGCTTCCATTGCAAACTCCATTGGGAGGGCTTGGAGAACATCTTTGCAAAATCCGTTAACCACGAGAGCAACAGCTTCTTCCTCATCCATTCCTCTTTGCCTACAATAAAATAGCTGATCATCGTCAACTTTTGAAGTGGTTGCCTCGTGCTCGACACGGGAACTGTTATTTTTCACTTCAATGTAAGGGACTGTATGGGCTCCACATTTATCGCCAATTAGTAAACTGTCACATTGTGTGTAGTTTCTACTATTTTTTGCTTTTGGGTGCATAGACACCAATCCTCGGTAAGTATTTTGCGCAAACCCCGCGCTTATGCCCTTGGAAACAATCCGAGATTTTGTATTTTTACCCAAATGCACCATTTTGGTGCCAGTATCGGCTTGCTGGTGGTTATTTGTGATTGCAATGGAATAAAACTCACCTTGGCTATCGTCACCTCTCAAAATGCAAGAAGGATACTTCCAAGTAACGGCTGAACCTGTTTCTACCTGGGTCCACATCACTTTAGATCTATCTCCTCGGCAATCAGCCCTTTTTGTAACAAAATTATAGATCCCACCGTTCCCATCTTCATCACCGGGATACCAATTCTGAACCGTCGAATATTTAACTTCGGCATCTTCTTCGATAATAATCTCCACAACGGCAGCATGCAATTGAGCCGTATCTCTCTTTGGAGCGGTGCACCCCTCAAGATAAGACACATAGCTGCCTTTGTCTGCGATAATAAGTGTTCTTTCGAATTGCCCTGTATTTTCTGCATTTATGCGAAAATAAGTAGATAGTTCCATTGGACAGCGAACACCGGGCGGAATGTAGACAAAAGATCCATCAGAAAAAACAGCAGAATTTAATGTTGCATAGTAGTTATCTGTAACGGGGACTACGCTTCCAAGATATTTCTTCACTAATTCAGGGTGCTCACGAATAGCCTCGGATATCGAGCAAAAGATAACACCAGCACTTTTCAACTCTTTCTGAAAGGTAGTTCCAACCGAAACACTATCAAATACAGCGTCAACCGCAACTTTGCGCTCACCTTGCTCAATATCGTCACTAGCCTCCACGCCAGCTAGTAACATCTGTTCCTTCAGAGGTATTCCTAGTTTTTCATAAGTAGCGAGTAATTTTGGGTCCACTTCGTCAAGAGATTTTGGTTTTTCAGTCATAGATTTTGGTCGCGCATAATAGTATTGGTCCTGAAAATCAATTTCAGGATAATTAACCATGGACCACTTCGGTTCTTTTATTTTTTCCCATCGATTAAAGGCTTTGATACGCCAATCAGTCATCCATTCGGGTTCTTCATTTTTGTCACTTATTAGCTTTACAATATCTGAATTGAGGCCCTTTGGAGCATACTCCATCTCAATATCAGTTTCCCACCCGTATTTATAAGCGCCACCAACTTCTCGGACAGCGTCTACAGTTTCCTGATCCACACCTTCTTTCACTTCTACGCTTTCAAAATTTGCCATCAAGGCCCTCATTTAAATATAATTTTTTCTTTTCAGGTTGTTTTCATATTTTTTTATCCAGGTTTTTGCAAACCTTTCAACATCTTCCTCTGTAGTATCCAATCCCAAAGAAATCCTAATCGCACAAGATGCATCACTTTCTGACAAACCAATAGCCTTCAGAACGTCGCTAGACCTAACTTTTCCACTCGAACAAGCGGAACCTGCAGAAACTGCAATGCCCTCTAAGTCCATTTGCATCACTTGTGTCTCCCCTTTCCATCCAGGTGTCACTAAACAAGTCGTGTTGGGTAATCGATCAGAATCCCTACCTATCAAGATAGGAACATCTGAGAATTCTTCAATCATATTTTCTAGAATCATTCTAAATTGTGAAATCTTTTCCCATTCACCACTGACCAGATCTTTTTCAGCTGCTTCAGCTGCAGCTCCAAACCCTACTATACCTAAAACATTTTCTGTTCCGGATCGTCGACCCATCTCTTGCCCACCCCCTTTAATCTGAGCAGCTAATTCTGTTCCCCTTTTTACAATCAAAGCACCTACGCCCTTGGGACCACCAATCTTATGAGCAGAGATCATCGCGCAATGACAATCATGCCAATTGAAAGCGAGCGGAACCTTTCCAAAAGCTTGCGTCATATCAGAAAGCCACAGACCTGCGACATCGGTTTGAATTATTCCAGTCTCAGAATTAGCAATCTGTAGAGCCGACTGACTAGGTTTTTTAACTTCTACCAAACCATATCGATTAACCAAAAGTTCAACATCACACCAACTTGTGACGGCTTCATGTTCTATTCTCGAGCATACAATATCTCGTCCGATAAGAGCCAATGCTGCAGACTCAGTTGCTCCAGATGTAAATATTATATCAGCTCCAACAGCTCCAATAGCCTCTGCAATTTTCATCCGAGCATTTTCAATAAGAGCTTTTGCAACGCGACCCTCTAAATGAACCGAGGAAGGATTGCCGACGACAGTCATAGCGTCAATCATTGCCTGCTTTGCTTCATTTCGTAATGGTGTTGTTGAATTGTGGTCGAGATAAATTCTCATGCAGTATCAGAAATTACAGAGAAAATATTTGGTATCGCTGGACAAGGCGCGAGCTCATTATCGATCACATCAGATAACCTGGTTTGATGCAAATAAACGAAGACATGAGCACTTAATCCCTCCCAAAGCCGATTTGTCATCGATTGAGCTTGAGATCCGGAAAGGCCTCCTGAGGCACCAGCACCTTGGCTCATTGCGTCAACACTTTCTTCTACTGCGGTTAAAATATCAACTATTCGAATTTGATGGGGAGTTTTAGCTAACTTATACCCACCACCTGGACCTCTTACTGAGACCACCAATTTTGACCTTCGAAGTTTCACAAATAACTGTTCAAGATATGGCATTGAAATATTTTGCCTTTTGGAAATTTCGCCCAAGGTTACCAAGTTGTTTGTAGTCGAAAGAGCTATATCAGCCATTGCAACCATAGCATAACGACCTTTTGTACTAAGCTTCATTTTAAACCCATTCAGTATTTATTGACCTTTGCAGCTACACCGCTTAAGTGCATCTGAGGTAAGTTTCTAAAGTTTAGAATTCTTCTAAATTTGCTTTCAGTGTAAGTCAACGAAACTATATTAAGTATTAGGAGTTTAAAATAATGCCAGAGGTTATCTTTCCTGGTCCTGAAGGCCGATTAGAAGGTCGGTATCATCCACAAAAAGACCGAGATGCTCCTATTGCCATAATCTTGCATCCCCATCCTCAGTTTGGAGGCACCATGAATAATAAAGTTGTCTACAACCTTCACTATGCTTTTTTTAATATGGGTTTCACTGTTCTAAGATTTAATTTTAGAGGCGTCGGCAGATCTCAAGGAGAATACGATCAAGGTGTTGGAGAACTATCTGACGCCGCTAGCGCTCTGGATTATTTGCAGTCTATGAATAATAATTCCAAGCATTGTTGGGTAGCTGGCTTTTCTTTTGGGGCTTGGATTGGAATGCAGCTTTTGATGAGAAGACCAGAAATCACAGGTTTTATTTCTGCATCACCTCCCGCTAATATGTATGACTTTTCGTTCTTGGCACCTTGCCCATCTTCTGGCTTGATAATCAACGGGACAAAAGACCGGATTGCGCCTCCCGAGGATACCGAAATATTAGTTGAAAAACTTCATGAACAAAAAGGTATAACTATAACTCATACACAACTTGACGGAGCAGGCCACTTTTACGAAGAACCTTTTATGGACCCCATGATCGATCATGTAACAACTTATGTCAAAAGGCGACTGACTGAGAATACCAGGTAATTAAAAATCTATTAAATTTAATTTTTAATTTTTGTAGATTTTGTTTTCTCGTAAGAGATAGCTATTTCAGCCAAATCTTTGGCTATAGAAAACACTCCTTTAAATTTATCCGAATTTTTTTGCCAGTCTCGTTTAATTATAAGTTTATTATCTTTGACTTGTGCCATATTATTTTGCTGTTTAATAAAATCAACCAAACCTTCCGGCGATATAAATTTATCGTTGTGAAATTGCACTGTGGCTCCTTTTGGACCACCGTCAAGCTTGCTGATACCCGCTTTTTTACAAACAGATTTTATTCTAACAACCAATAACAAAGTATTTACTTCGCTTGGTAATTTTCCGAACCTATCTATTAACTCTGCCGCAAACCCCTCAAACTCAACTTTTTTAGTCAAACTAGAAAGACGCCTGTATAGACCTAAACGAACATCTAAATCCGATACATAGGTTTCAGGTATTAAAACTGAAACTCCTAAATTTATTTGCGGTGACCAATGACTATCCGTTGAAGTTATTACATCAATCTCACCATCTCGGATTTTTGCAATCGTCTCCTCTAACATTGATTGATAGAGCTCGTAACCAACATCACGAATTTGACCAGATTGCTCTTCTCCAAGTAAATTACCTGCACCTCTTATGTCCAAATCCTGGCTAGCTAATGAGAATCCTGCGCCCAAAGCATCAAGGGATGCTAACACTTTCAGCCTTTTTTCAGATGCAGTTGTCATTTTCGCCCTAACCTTAGTGGTCATGTAAGCATAGGCTCGTAGTTTCGAACGACCAACACGGCCTCTTATTTGATACAACTGTGCTAATCCAAACATCTCAGCGCGGTGAACCACGATCGTATTTGCCGATGGAATATCTAAACCGCTTTCAACAATAGTGGTGGCAAGGAGTACGTCAAATTTACCATCATAGAAAGAGTTCATTCGATTATCTAATTCACCAGGAGGCAATTGGCCATGAGCGATAACATATGAAACCTCAGGGACATGATCTCGAAGAAAAAGTTCAATCTCGTCAAGGTCAGCAACCCTAGGCACGACATAAAATGATTGGCCGCCTCTGAAGCGCTCACGAAGCAATGCTTCTCTAACAGTAATGGTATCGAACTCACTTATGTATGTTCGAATTGCCAACCTATCCACAGGTGGTGTTGCGATAATGGATAGATCACGAACACCAGCAAGAGATAACTGTAAGGTTCGCGGTATTGGGGTAGCGGTAAGGGTTAAGACATGGATATCGCTTCTTAATTGTTTTAGCCGCTCTTTATGTTGTACCCCAAAATGTTGTTCTTCATCTATGATCAGAAGGCCCAGGTTTTTGAATTTTACACTCTGCGCTAAAAGTGCATGTGTTCCAACAACAATATCGACTGTTCCATTTTGTATCTCAGTTCTTGTTTTCTCCGCATCTTTTTTCGAAACAAAACGGGATAATTGTCTAATCTCAATTGGCAAACCACGAAATCGGTCCAAAAAACTCTTGCTATGTTGCCTCACTAAGAGCGTTGTTGGAGCAATAACAGCAACTTGAAAGCCCGCGATGGCCGCCAAGAATGCTGCTCGCATTGCTATTTCTGTTTTCCCAAAACCCACATCTCCACAGACAAGCCGATCCATTGGACGCCCCGATGTTAAATCGCCGGTAACGTCTGCGATAGCATTCATCTGGTCATCAGTTTCTTGATAAGGAAATTTGGCGGAGAATGCGTCCCAAACTCCAGGTGGAGGTTCAAATATAGGAGCGGTTCTCAATTCTCTCTCAGCAGCTACACGAATTAATCTTTCTGCAATATCTTTAATTCTTTGTTTAAGTTTAGCTTTTTTTGCCTGCCAAGCTGCTCCACCCAACTTATCTAGATGTCCAAAGTCCTGGCCATATTTCGAAAGCAACTCTATATTTTCGACAGGAAGGTAAAGTCTAGAATTCTCGGCATATTCTAACACTAAGCATTCATGACGAGCCCCGGCTGCACTGATAACCTCAAGGTTATGGAACTTTCCAACACCGTGATCCACATGGACAACTAAATCACCAGACGTAAGAGACGTTGCCTCCGTTAAAAAATTTTCTGCTTTTTTGCGTTTAGACGAATGTCGAATTAACCTTTCACCTAGAACATCCTGCTCTGAAATAACCGTAATAGTATCAGTTTTGAAGCCTTGTTCTAAATTCCAAACCACCAGAAATAGACCGGGTTTATCAACTTGGCTTATGTTTTGAATTAGATACGCTACGTTTAACCCTTCATCTTCTAGTAATCCTCTTAATCGCTCTCGAGCACCATCGGTATAACTAGCAACAATAACTGGCTTGGCCATTAATTCTGATTTAATATAAGAGGATAATGCACTGAAAATATTTGTATTTTCGTTTTGCCTCTCAATAGAAAAGTTTTTGCCTATTGAGCTTCCTGCATCTAGAATATCAGGACCCGGAGTTAGCGAAAATGGACTAAACTGTAATACTTTGCGAGAACTTAATGAAAAAATCCATTCACTTTCATTTAAATAAAGCTTTTCTGGTTCTATTGGTTTGTAAACAGAATCTAATCTATTTTTTTGATCTAAATTCTCTTTTCTGGATTGAAATTGATCGAGAATAACTTCCCAACGAGAAGTGCGCGCAGCATCTATATTATCATCAAGAGTTACAGTTGAGCCCGGCAAATAATCAAAAATAGTTTCCAATTCATCATGAAAAAACGGAAGCCAATGTTCTACACCTTGATATTTATTTCCGGCACTGACAGATTCATACAAGATATCTTTCGTGTGTGATGCGCCAAACTCTTTTCGATAATTTTTTCTGAACCTGGCAATTGAGGCTTCGTCAAAAATAACCTCAGAAACAGGAGACAGCTTTACTTTTAACATTTTCGACACTGTTTTCTGAGAAATTGGGTCAAATTGACGAATGCCATCTAAGACATCACCAAACAAATCAAGCCTAATGGCCCCGATTTCACCAGGAGCAAATATATCGATAATCCCACCCCTTACGGCGTAATCCCCAGGCTCAGAAACAGTAGAGGTTTTCGAAAAACCCATTTTACTGAGAAATGAGTATAGCAAATTTAGATCTATACGCTGACCTACTTCGGCTTTGAAAGTCGCAGACGAAAGAATTGATCTCTTAGGAACCCTTTGGGTTGCCGCATTAGCAGTTGTTAAGATAATGTATTTTGAAGAGGCATTCTGGGCTAAATCACTTAACAGAGATAACCTACGCGAAGATATTTCTGAATTTGGGGAAATACGATCGTATGGCAAACAATCCCAGCTAGGAAATATTTTTATTGGGATATCTGGAGCAAAAAAAGACAAAGCATCTTTAACTGCTGCCATTCGCTTATCGTCGCGAGCCACGTGGAGAAGGTGAGAACCAGATTTTTCAAATTCTTTTACAATTAAGGCTGCATCGTACCCCTCAGGGGCGCCACCCATTTTTAAAAAATTATTGATCATTTTAAAGCTTACAAGTCGAATATCGCTCAGGTTAAAGGAAGTTAGTTTTTAAGTTAAAATATAAACCCCATGTAATGCTACTAAAGAGTAATATCGATGAAATTAACAAAGAAATACGTCTAAATAGCTTAATTTTAGCGAAGACATCCTGAAAAGAAGCTTCACCGAAGCTGTCAATAGACTGGCGAAGACAGAGACGCAAGATAATGGAAACTAAAAATGGGCAAAAAAGTAAAAAAGCGGCTTGAAGAAACTCTACGGAATAAAAAAACGCCATAGTCATCCAGTTTATAATCAGAAAAGAAAAAAAACTTATTGGCACAACAATTAAATTATAATTTTTATATCCATACAGAAAATCCACTTTTAAGTAAAAAAACTTAAGTATCTCCCTTTGGTGTGATATTCCACTCTTTGAAGCAGTGGTCCACTTTGAGTAGCTATGTACCGAAAACTTGTCTATTGTTACCACCCAAACGATAGTTAGTAGAATCCAAAACCATATGCTCGAATAAGCTTCCATTGAAAAAAAAATCATAAATTAATCACTAAATTAAATTTATCCCTCTTTAATTTAGTCTTGACCGGCAAAACGACAAGAATTCACACACACAAACACTTGAGGTCATGTCGAATTAATGTAATCTGAATAAAAAAGACTTTTTACATATGAATTATATAGATCAGAAATTCCCATCATCACGCTTTAGGCGCACTCGGAAAAACGAAAAAATTCGAAACTTGGTGAGCGAAACAAGTATTAGTGCAAGTGATTTCATATGGCCCGTTTTTATATGTGACGGCGATAATGTCGAGCAAAATGTGCCTTCAATGCCGGGGGTTAAAAGAAGAAGCGTTGATCGCCTTGTACAAGCTGCTTCAGAGGCATTTGATTTAGGGATCCCAGCCATCTGTTTATTTCCCTACACAGATCACTCACTAAAAACAAAAGATTGTGCCGAGGCTTGGAACCCCGATAATTTATCAAATAAAGCGACAAGGGCCATTAAAAAAGCTGTTCCAGAGCTTATTGTTATGTCAGATGTAGCCTTAGATCCCTATAACATCGACGGACACGATGGGTTTGTCGAAAATGGGAAAATCGTGAACGATAAAACGGTTGAAGCTTTGGTTAAACAAGCTCTCTCGCAAGCTGTATCGGGCATTGATGTCATAGGGCCATCCGACATGATGGATGGTCGCATCGGAGCAATTAGGTCAGCCTTGGAAAAAAATGGTCATAATGAAGTTGGAATAATGTCATATTCGGCCAAATATTCTAGTAGTTTTTATGGACCTTTTCGAGATGCTGTCGGGGCATCAGGTGCTCTTACTGGAGACAAAAAAACATATCAAATGGATATAGCAAATTCTAATGAAGCACTTCGGTTGGTAGCAAGAGATCTTAAAGAAGGTGCGGACATGGTTATGATAAAACCTGGAATGCCCTATCTTGATATCTGTAGAAGGGTTAAGGATGAATTCGGAGTTCCGACTTTTGCATATCAAGTAAGTGGCGAATACGCCATGTTATCTGCAGCTTTTGAAAATGACTGGCTTGATCGAAATAAAATCATTATCGAAACTTTAATGGCATTTAAGCGTTCCGGATGCGATGGCATATTAACTTATTTTGCCCCCGAAGCAGCAAAACTATTAAAATAAACAAATTTAAACGGTCTCTGATGAAAATTATTTTTAAATCCCTTTCAATAATCCTAGCGCTTACAATATTACTTTCATCTTGTGGCATTCCAAAAATCTCCAATCCTTTGAATACTCCAAAAGCGGCTGCGCAGATTGATGCAAGGGTTTTTAAAACAATAGAACAAATGTACTTAGAGTATCCGTACAGTAGACAATTAGCAGCAAAAGCGTCTGGTTTATTGGTAATGCCGCTTGTTACCGAAGCTGGCTTTGGCATTGGAGCAGGATATGGCCGAGGAGCCCTTGTCATGAATGGTTCGGTGAAAAACTATTATTCATCAATCTCAGCGAATACAGGAATTCAACTAGGTGCCCAGCAATATGCACATGTTTTATTTTTCATGACAGACACAGCACTAACTCAATTTGAATATTCAATGGGTTTTTCAGCAGGTGGGGATTTGGAATACATCACGCCAAGCATTAGCGAGTCATTGAAAGTGGAAACACTAACAACCTTATCCCCCGTCATTGCTTTAGTATTTGGCCAGGCGGGATTAAAGGTTGGCGCCACGTTGGAGGGTAGCAAATATACAAAACTGCGGTTCTAAGATCAAAAAAAACATAATTTTAGTGTATTCTTTACCAAGAAAAATTTTAAGAAATATCTAAAGTCTTTCATTGCGCACAACATACATGCTCTGCTATACAAATACTAACAAAATGTAGTATTTTTAGATGGGTACAGATCCTTGAGCGAGTCAGAAGATAATTCAGAAGACAATGGATCGAGTGTTGTCGAACGAAAGCCTTACGATGGTCCGTCAATCTCGATAACTAAAGAGCTTAAAACTTCATACTTAGACTACGCAATGAGCGTAATTGTAAGCAGGGCAATACCTGATCTAAGGGATGGCTTAAAGCCTGTCCATCGTCGAATTTTATACGCAATGCAGGAAACAGGCAACACCCACGAAAAATCATATCGGAAATCTGCGAGACCCGTAGGTGACGTTATGGGTAAATATCACCCGCATGGCGACAGTGCAATTTATGATGCTTTAGTCAGAATGGCTCAGCCGTTTTCCATGTCATTACCTTTGCTAGACGGTCAGGGCAATTTCGGGTCGATGGATGGGGATAATCCTGCTGCCATGAGATATACAGAAGTGCGGATGGATAAACCTGCAGCCTTTTTATTAAGTGACATAGACAAAGATACAGTGGATTTTCAGGACAATTACGATGGGAAAGATCGAGAACCGTCAGTCCTTCCAGCCCGATTTCCAAATATGCTGGTTAACGGTGCGGGAGGAATAGCTGTTGGAATTGCAACAAATATTCCGCCGCACAATCTTGGTGAAGTTGTTGATGCGACTTTAGCCCTAATACAAACGCCTGATTTAAGCTCGGAAGATTTAATACAATATGTACCCGGGCCAGATTTTCCTACTGGTGCAATGATGTTGGGTCGATCAGGCGCTCGCAAAGCATATCTCGAAGGTCGAGGAAGCGTTATAATTCGCGCTAAAACTAAAATTGAAGAGATTAGAAAGGATCGATATGCAATTATAGTTGAAGAAATCCCATATCAAGTTAACAAAGCTTCTATGATAGAGAAAATTGCCGAACAGGTGCGGGATAAAAAAGTTGAAGGAATTTCACACGTACAAGATGAAAGCGACAGGAATGGCGTAAGAGTTGTTGTCGAATTAAAAAGAGATGCAACACCAGATGTTGTTTTAAACCAACTTTATAGATTTACGCCAATGCAAACCTATTTTGGCTGTAACATGTTAGCCCTAAATGGCGGCAGACCAGAACAATTAACATTACGTTCATTCTTGACTAACTTTATTGACTTCAGAGAAATTGTTGTGGCTCGCCGAACAGCCTTTGAATTGCGGAAAGCTCGTGAACGCTCGCATATACTATGCGGCTTGGCTGTAGCAGTTACAAATGTCGATGAAGTGGTCGCAACTATCCGTTCATCTTCTGATGCCGCTGAAGCGCGCGAAAAACTTATGCAGCGCCGCTGGCCAGCTGGGTCGATCGCTGAGTATATAAAACTCATTGATGACCCTACCCATACAATTAACAAAGACGACACCTACAACCTTTCAGAGACCCAAGCGAGAGCCATACTGGAGCTAAGGTTACAACGGCTAACACAAATTGGCGTAAAAGAAGTTACTGAAGAGTTAAAAACTCTTTCAATAAAAATCAAAGAATATTTGGCAATTTTAGGTTCTCGTGAACAAATCATGGCAATTATCACGAATGAATTGAAAGAGGTAAAAGATCAGTTTGCAGTTCCTAGAAGAACAGAGATTGTAGAATGGTCTGGCGATATGGAGGACGAAGACCTAATCGAGCGTGAAGACATGGTCGTAACTGTTACTTCAGGAGGATATATTAAGCGCACACCACTTATTGATTTCCGATCGCAACGTCGTGGCGGTAAGGGCATGGCAGGTATGCAAACGAAAGACGAAGACGTAGTAACGACACTATTCGTAGCGAATACCCATACCCAATTACTATTTTTTACAACTGATGGTATGGCTTATAAACTAAAAACATGGCGGCTGCCTTTGGGTGGAAGGACAGCCAAAGGGAAAGCAATAGTCAATATATTGCCAATCCCAGTAGGCGTTTCGATAGCTGCAATAATGCCAGTAGATGTTGATGAGAAAGAATGGGATAATTTGCAGATCGTATTTGCAACTTCTGCCGGAGATATACGCAGAAATGCTCTATCTGATTTTACAAACGTACGATCAAACGGAAAAATTGCTATGGCTTTGAACGAGGGTATCGAGTTAGTAAATGCCCGTATAGCTGGGGAAGAAGACGATGTAATGCTTTTCACAGATTCTGGACGGGCAATTCGCTTTTCAACGACAGCTGTGAGAGTGTTTAAAGGCCGCAAATCAACTGGGGTTCGTGGAATTAAACTCTCGGGGAAAGACAAAGTCGTGTCGATGTCAGTTATTAGACATTTTATTGCGACACCGGATGAAAGATCAGCTTATTTAAAAATGCGCCGTGCTGTATCTGGACTAGTTGATGAGGAAGGGATTTCCGACGAAGACGATGTTAACGAAAATGCAACCATTTCACCTGAACGCTACGCAGAAATGTCGGCGTCTGAAAATTTAATACTAACCATTACTTCTGGAGGAGCAGGTAAGTTATCCTCAAGCCACGACTACCCCGTTAGAGGTCGAGGGGGAATGGGTGTTGCGGCAATGGACAAAACGATGCGAGGCGGGACTATTGTTGCTAGTTTTCCAGTAGATCTTGAAGACCAAATAATGTTGGCAACATCAAATGGGCAATCAATTCGAGTTCCTATTGAGGGCATTTCTTTCCGATCTAGAAGCGCCGGTGGAGTAAAAGTCTTTGATACCAAGGAAAAGGAAGAAGTTGTATCTGTCGCTTGGATAGCAGATCAGGCCGATGAAGAATCCCACGAGTAAATTATTTGAATAACCTCGATAAACTCAAATCGATAGTAAATTATTGGGGGGATATTTGGTCATAAACCTAGCCCTTAAAACAAAAACCCAAAGTAATATTGCGCCAAACTGGTGGACGATGGCAATTTCCCATGGAGCGGCATACATTACCGTGGTTATTCCCAAGATAGTTTGCAAAAAAGTAACTGCAAAAACTAAATTAAAACAAAACTTTAAGCTTTTATTAGCAGATTTTCTCACGCTTAGCCAAGTATAGACGCAGAAGATAAACAGAATATAACCACTTATTCTATGGACAAATTGCACTAAACCAGGGTCTTCAAAAAAATTTCTCCACCAAGGCGTTAAATAGAATAAATCTGGTGGTAAAAATTGACCTCCCATCAAAGGCCAATCAGTATAGGATCTACCTGCATCAATTCCAGCTACCAGAGCTCCAATTAAAATTTGTAAGAAAATCAAATATAGTAAACCTGTAGATAGGAAGATATATTTTTGATCTGCATTTCTGCGCGCTTGAAGTAAAAAAGTGTCATTTTTTCCCAAAAGAAGAATTAACCAGGCAATATATCCAAGAATAATGAAGGCTAGTCCTAGATGCGTCGCTAATCGATAACTGGCAACATCTAATAACGTGCCCGTTAAACCGCTGGATACCATCCACCAACCTACTGTTCCTTGAATGCCTATTAGTATTCCTATGAGAAGCAATCTTAATGACCAAGATTTATTAGTTTTCCCAAAAGTTAATAAAGAAATAAATCCAAAAAACCAAACCATGCCGATAACTCGTCCGAGCTGCCGATGGCCCCATTCCCACCAGTAAATAAATTTAAACTCACTTAAGCTCATTCCTTCGTTTTGTAATTTATACTCAGGAATTTTTTTATACTTATCAAACTCAGAAGACCAACTTTCAGCTGAAAATGGCGGCAATGCACCAGTGATGGGTTTCCATTCAGTTATTGATAGCCCACTGTCTGTTAGGCGTGTTAAACCACCAACTAATATAATTAGGACAATCAGACAAAACAAAGCTTTCAACCATAACTGGGTTATTCTTCTTAGCTTATCACCAGAACCTTTTTCAATTATTCCAATACTATTGCCTGAGATCGGTTTTTCACTATCCGAAAACTCTTGGAAAATAGCTCTTTTTTTACTCATTATTAATTACCACAATATTTCCAGCAGTAGTTACCTGCAATGGGCTCTTTATAAAAGATAAGTAGTAGAAGAATTTTTGAACTCAACTTTTTTTATTTGCTCTAAGTAATTGTCTTAACATACCATAGAAAATTTGCACATCAGAGTTAGTTAGAGGCATTCGAGACCACATATTCCTAAAATTTATTTTCATACTTTCTGCTTTATCTTCCGGATAAAAAAAATCTGCTTTTTCTAAAGCATCTTCGAAATACTGAGATAGCTTTTCCACTTTCATAACATCAACCATACTTGATTGCTCTAAGATTTGCTTATCATTGTTTAAGTTGCTAGATTTAAGCATCCACTCATAGGCAAGCAAAAGAGCACATTGAGCCAAATTTAATGATGGGAATTTTGCGTTTACTGGAACAGAAACAATTGCATTCGCTTTTACAATGTCTAAATTCTCAAGTCCTGATCTTTCAGGGCCAAATGCAAATCCAACGTTTTGGCCTCTTGATATTTTACTAAAAGCTAGTTTCATGGCTTCTTCTGGAGAATATATTGGTTTAAGCAGATCTCGCGGCCTCGCTGTGGTCGCAAAAATAAAATGTTGATCGGCAATAGCATCAGTAAAAGTGGGAAATATTAGTGCTTCGTCTAGTAACCGACCTGCGCCACTTGCCATTGCAACTGCTTTTTGATTTGGCCAACCATCCCGAGGTGCAACGATCCGCATACGCTCCAAACCAAAATTCCACATTCCACGAGCTGACGCGCCTATGTTTTCACCCATTTGAGGATTTACAAAAATAAAACATGGGTGTTTATTTTCTACTGACACCTTTAATTCCTTTAATCAAACCCAAAGATAAAAATATTTTTTGTTGATATTGGTTAATTCTGTTTTTGAGGTTAATGCTTAGTTAATGACTTAATTGGCTTTTGGAAATGATAAATTCAGAGATGAATAAACTTTATATTGTTAGCCCAGCAGAATTAGAGATTGAAAGGTTTTCTGAGGATCTAAAACTAATACTAGATCAAGTTGAAATTTCTTGTTTTAGATTGGCCCTTTCCACTCTGGATGAAAACATAATTGCAAAAGTTGCTGATATGACAAGATATATTTGTCATTCGAGAGATGTTGCAATTGTCATAGAGGATCATTTTCTATTTGTGAAAAAACACGGGCTAGATGGTGTACACTTGTCAGACGGTCCAAGAAATGTTGGGAAAGCGAGGAAAGAGTTAGGAAAAGAGTTAATCATTGGTGCTTTTTGTGGAAATTCAAAACACAACGGGATAACAGCTGCTGAGGCTGGGGCCGACTATGTTAGTTTCGGGCCGCTGTGCGAAACCATCCTCAAGGATGGAACTATTGCCAATCCTGATTTATTTACTTGGTGGAGCACAATGATAGAGATCCCAGTGGTAGCAGAAGGCGGTTTAAATAAAAAAGTCATAAATGATTTAAAAAACGTGACAGATTTTTTAGCTTTTGGAGACGAGCTCTGGAGAGATAATAACCCCTTAAATAAGCTCAATCAACTGCTCAGTTTTTTGGATTAGCGGCTGCAAAAATATGTGAAGATCTTATGATTTTTTCAGCTGCTACCGCTAACTCTTTTCGTTTAGCAAAATCAGAAACCAACAAGGGATCATGGTATTTAATCTCTATGCTTCCTTGCCGTCTTGAAGCTATTGTTTTTAACAAATGAACTGTAAATGACATATCACCCCACCAACCATAAAATCTATGATCTTCGTTTTTGGGAGCAAAGTAAGTAACAGTTACGGGTTGAATAAAACACTCTGAATTTAAGTTTAAATCGAAAAAAGCCTGAAATAATGCAGATTTAAAAGGTAAAACACGCATACCGTCAGTTGATGTTCCTTCTGGGAAAAACAGAAGCCTATGACCCATTTTGATCCTCTGCTCGAATAGTTTTTTCTGGACAACGGCTTCTTTCGCTTCTCGGCGAATAAATAAAGTTCCTGTTGCTTTGGCTAGCAATCCTATACCCGGCCATTTGGCCACCTCTGATTTTGAGACAAAATATAGCCTCTGGCCAGAATTTAAGGCAAATATATCCAGCCAAGAAGAATGATTAGCAACCAATGCACCAGCTTTTTCAAGAGGAAAGCCAAAACGCTTCACTGGAATTGATAATATCCAAAGGGAAATTCTGCTAACCAAAACTGTTATATGTGGGGTTAGTGGTCGCCTATTTCTGAACAATGGCTTTTCAAATAATCTAAGAAAAAATTTTAAAAACAGACCAATGGTTATTACAAATATGATCGCACCGCCCCGAGTAAAAAGTAGTACCCATCCATAAATTGAGATTTTTTTATCGATTGGCTCACCGTCGTCACTTATCCAGGTAGTAGTCAAGAAACTTCTCCTTTAACAAAAAAACTCTTCCTTTTGTCGTTCATAGAGGAAATATCCATAATCAAACATACATCTGTCGTATTGAATTTATGATCTATGAATGCGTCTAAACCCACTTTTCCACCAAGCCTGATATAACTTTTAATCAAAGCAGGCATTTTCAAAACTGCCGATTTCCGATTGATCATATCTGGTTCTAAAATATCCATTTTTTGATTGAAGGGTTTTTTTGCAACTGGCCTAAGTTTTTCGTCAACCAAATACTGGTGATGCAACAAACTTAATGGTTCAGCCAATTCCGACACAACCGTCCCATGAAAACTTGCTACACCAAATAAAATTTCTATTTTCCGCTCAAGGGTATAATTAGCTACTGCTTGCCATAAATAAGCTAAAGCAGTTCCCCCGCGATAATCGCGATCCAAACATGACCGACCCAACTCCAATAATTTTTTACCAGATCGCCGCAGCAAAGTTAAATCATATTCTTTATCACTGTAAAATTCTCCAAATTCATTAGCTTTCTCACAAGTCATGACCCTATAAACCCCTATTATTGGGTTGCTTTTTCGAGCATCATCAAACAACAGGATATGATCAAAATAAGGATCAAACCCATCACGCTCCAAGCCTAATTCGTGATCCACCATATCTCCTTCTCCTCCTAACTCCTGAACAAAGATACGATAACGCAATTCCTGTGCAGCTATTAACTCATCAGTATTTTCAGCAATTTTTGTTCTAAATTTTGGAGTATGATGAAGCATTAATTTCAGTTAATAAAATTTAAAATACAGTGTAATTACA
>Ga0228615_1000612_pt1 | contig 19092 bp, 12 predicted proteins | sample 16DmetaG_FD_190530 | JGI IMG/M metagenome (GOLD analysis project Ga0228615, IMG submission 190530) | Seawater microbial communities from Monterey Bay, California, United States - 16D | ecosystem: Environmental > Aquatic > Marine > Coastal | place: USA: California | collected 2016-10-17
GCATGACCCACGCCGAACGCCCCTAACAATACCAATATCACTAGATAAGATTTACTTTTCATTTTCTTCTTCCCCCAAAAAAACTCTTGCGTAAAGTAAATGTTTACGCTCAAACAATCAACCGTAAGCTAGGGTCTTATAAATCTTCCATTGGGTCTAGATTTATTTAAAAAGCAATCCAGAAAGACCACTCTTCTGAACACAAACCCCATCGCAATATCAAAGAAACCTTCGTTTCCGAGCCCACACTATCTCATTATGTAAGCTTGCCTTGCTAGACAAGTCCGAGACTTGTCCTCTCTCCCACGGTAATCAATCATATCGGGTCAACAAACTGGAGGTATCCATGCGCCCACCGCCTTTTTCTTGAATCTCAGAATAAAACCGATCAACCATTTCAACCAGCGGCAATTGCGAACCGTTTAAAGCAGCTTCCTCAAGTGCAATGTTTAGGTCCTTGCGCATCCAATCAACGGCGAAGCCAAAATCATATTTCCCATCAAGCATCGTCTCGTGACGATTCAACATTTGCCAAGAACCGGCCGCTCCCTTCGAGATCGTCTCAATCAGTTCAATACCATCCAAACCTGCGCGGCGCGCAAAACTCAGCGCCTCCGCCAAACCCTCAATCACGCCGGCTATACAGATCTGATTAGCCATTTTAGCAAGCTGACCACTGCCGGCCTGACCGAGCAAATTGCTATAGCTCGCGTAAGACTCCATAAATGGTTGCACAATCTTAAAAACCGCAGGCTCGCCACCAACCATCACAGTTAACGCTCCATTCTCGGCACCCGCTTGGCCGCCCGAAACCGGAGCGTCTAAAAAACCAATATTTAAAGAGGCTGATTTTTTAGAGAGCTCTCTCGCAAGTCCAGCAGACGCGGTGGTGTGGTCAACTAAAACGCCCCCCTTATTCATTCCAGCCAAAGCGCCTGAATCGCCCAAGACAACGGCTCTCACATCATCATCATTTCCAACACAAACAAAAACAATATCACAATCACTTGCTGCTTCTTTCGGCGTCATCGCATAATCTCCGCCAAATTCCGTCACCCAAGTCTTCGCTCTCTGCTCAGTTCGATTATATACCCTCACATTGAACCCGGAGCGAGACAAGTGTCCGGCCATTGGATATCCCATCACTCCTAGACCAATAAATGCAATGTTCTTTTTATCTATCTCGTTTCCATTTCTTTCGACTGCCATCATTTATCCTCAATTTATTTTTAATCTACCGGTGCACTGTAGACACTGCGACCTCTTGAAAAAGTCTCTTCGATGTCGATGTCTGCCAAAAGTGCCGGATCTGAGCGCAGCGGGTTTGACGCCAAAATAACAAGATCTGCCTGTTTACCAACCTCTATGGAACCTTTTCTCGACTCTTCAAAATATTGATAAGCCGCGCCTCGCGTCACAGAATATAAAGCTTGCTCCACGGAAGCCCGCTGATCGGGTCCCAGGATATAGCCGCTGCGAGTCTCACGGTTCACAGCAATTGATAGCAACCGCATAATGTCCGGAGGAACAATTGGCGAATCATTGTGAATGGTAAACGGAATTTCACGCTCAACTGTCGAGGCAATAGGACTGATAAAGCTCGCTCGAGCCTCCCCGAAGCTGAGTCTATGCCAATCTCCCCAAAAAAATGGGTGCACCGCGTAGTAAGACGGCACCACCCCGAGCGCTTTTATTCGATCTAACTGGTCTTCCCGAGCAAGCTGGGCATGAATAGCAACAGTCCGGTGGTCAGGAAGGGGCTTGGGAATCGCATCAATTCCGTCGAGCATGAGATCGATCGCTGCATCGCCATTTACATGGACCAAGACAGGCATACCTCGATCAATTAGCTTAGGGATCCTTTGCTTGTATATCTCAGGTGGATAACTGGGGTAAGCCACGTAATCTGCCGCCGCGCCGGGAGGACCCTCGTCGTAGGGTTCGGTCATCCAGGCTGTTCTTCCTTGGGGCGACCCATCCAAAATAAATTTCACGCCTCCCATACGAAAACCACTTGAATAAGTGCCCTCATGCGATAAACCATCCAAGACATCGTCGGTCATTCCATTGCCCATCGCGTAAGCCACCAAATCAATTGGATATGACTGTTCTGCCGATTCTTTCCTCATTAAGTCGATGTACTCCAAACTTAAATTACTATCCTGGATCGTCGTTATACCGTAACTGGCATAAAGGGTCAGCGCCTTCCTCCGAAGCTCAGCAAAACGCTCATCGGTCATTCCGGTTCCAGCCGGCAACAAACCCATAGCTGTCTCCTCCATGACACCATTAGGCGAGCCATCAGGATTTCGTCGCACAACTCCGCCCGCGGGGTCAGGGGTGGTCGCTGTAACACCCGCACTCGAAAGCGCCAGTGAGTTTGCTGCCAAAAGATGTCCTGATACATGACGGATAACGATCGGATGTTCAGTTGAAGCTCGATCAAGGTCATTTCGAGTTGGGTGACGACCCTCCTCAAGTAAAGAGTCGTCATAGCCAAACCCGTCAACCTGTTGTCCCGCGGGGATTCGCTCATTTTCAATAGACAATCTTAAAAGCCTTACGATATCGTCAATTTCTTCGACGACACCAACCGGCGGTGAAGAGAGATCAACGAGATCTGCCGCCCGAGCCATCGAGGAAAAATGTCCGTGCGCATCTATAAAGCCGGGCAAAAGTGCTCGATCGCCTAACTCAACTAATCGAGTATCTGGCCCCTGAAAGTTTTTCACGCCCTCTTCTGACCCAACAAAAATTATTTTTTCATCGCGAACTGCCACCGCTTCTGGAGCTAAATTATTTTCATCCATGGTTATGATATGCGAACCTTTAAAAATAATACTAGCCGCATCACCTACCCCAACAGCCTCTTCATCGACCACTGGCCCACATGCAACCAGCAACGAAATACTCGCGGCCGAAACCAGACAACGAATTCCAATTGATACTGAGCCGTTAGCGTTCATTATCTTATAATTTTTCAATTCGCTCTCCTGACGTTACAATTTATGGTCCGTTCTCTAATCTAAAATAACTTAGCTAAAATTACCATATCGCAGGATAATGAACATGTCAGAAGAAAATAACTGTAAAGAAAAAGAGGTCAGTGAAACAGAATTCCCCGTTCGATACGCAGAAACAGATGCGATGGGTGTGGTCCATCACGCAGCATATATCGTGTATTTTGAAGAGGCTCGAAGTCAGTACATGCGCGACAGAAGTAAAGATTATGCACTAATTGAAAAAAGCGGCTACCGTTTACCTGTGACCGACGTCAAAGTTCGTTACGTTGGTAGCCTTACCTACGGGGATCGCGTCAATATAAGGGCTTGGATAACAGAAAATCGTAGTCGAAAAATAACGTTTAATTATGAAATTCGTTCTTCTGCAAACAGCAGAATCTTGGTCTCGGGCAGCACATCTCATACATGGACTACACTAGATGGAAAAGTAACCCGAGCCCCATCCCTCTGGCTCAATTTTTAACGGGGATCCAATCCCGTAAGCGCGACTGAAGGCTCCTCTGGCGTCAGCTTGATCGAGGTCTCAATTGAGCCACGCGTGATGAGGATTTTGAAAAAATTTTCATTAGCTCCTTGACCGAACAAATTTATTTGAAGCCGTGTGGCAGGCGCAGTTTCAGGTAAAGAAAATCGACCCATAACAACCACATGGGTTACGTTATTCTGATCTTCATGAGAAATTTCAGGCGAAAACATAACCCCCTCCAAAACTAGGCTATTAGTCTCCGCACTAAGGTGCACCTCTCTGTTTACAGCTCTTAAAATAGCCCCCCGACTTTGATTGAACTCAGCTATTGATATTGCCTCGTCCAAGTTCCTATCGATATCTCTAAAAGCTGAGGCGGGAATCGAAATAACCAAATAAGCTCCATCCTCTGTAACATTTAAAGAGCCATGCTGCGGATTGATTAGATGACCATTCGCTACCGACGTAAAAAAGGTCAAGCAAAGGATTAAAGGCATTATTAAAACCCAAAACCTCGGTCTGGACGCTCGGAGGCGCATCAACTAGCTGCCGGGTGAGCTTGGCGGACGGCCACCGCCAGGTGGAGGACGGCCACCTCCAGGTGGAGGGCTACCGCCAAGACCAGTTGACCCAACTGCCTCTCCCTTTACGCATCTTTGAAGATACGGATAAGAATCGGTGGCATAGTAATGATAGATGCCAAGAGGAAATTCAGGAGTAACTCCCCAGCGGCCATTGCATTTATCCAAATCGCCTAAACCCTCAACGAACTCCCAGTCCTGCCCAAAAGTCCCAAGCGCATATAGTTCGGTCGAGGGTCTGGATGAATCAATATCTTTAACGAAGCCATAACTTCCTCTCATTACTTTCAAACCAGAAGTGCTGTCGGTAGCCTCGTTGTAACCGTACCTTGCATAAATGGGGAACCCGTCTGCTGCCCAGCCAATGAGAGTCATTGCAGGCTCATCCCCACTCAACTTAGTAACAAATCCCTCTGGGATCCCATGGTAATGGTAGGAACCTCCGGGCTGAACGTGCGCATGATTTTCGTCATCCCCAAAATTAAAATGAGTTTGCCCCAGAGCTTCTATACTCCATGTCCCAGTCCCGCCTGCCAGATTGCAAGCACTGCCTGTATCATTGCAAGTGCCAGCCGTGTTCGCATCAATTTTTACTCCATTAAGTATGTATCCAACTACTCCCAGCGGACCCCCCATCATCGTAGCGCTTTCAGTTTCGATAGGAGTAAGCGGGTAACTTGCCGAAACTGACTGCTCGGAGATCTTATTCGGATTATTAGGGTTCGGAAATTGTCCGACCTTATGATCAGGGATGCCGTTCGCAGTGAGTACTCGATTCCCATCAGCACACTTCCAGGCGGAAGTGCTGGTAATGCTCAGTGACTCCTGCTCATTGGGGGTACTGTCAACATAGCTGCAGAGGATACCATCGGTGTCCGTTTTTATTATTAAAGGATCTTCCAATAATTTGAAAACCCCCTCGTTTTCAAGATAACTCAACTGTATTTGGTAAGAAGTTTTGCTTGCCCTAAGCGCGGGTATAGTCAGAACGTTTTCACTAAAAAAAGAAGCATTTGATGGAGCTACGGTTTCTTTTGGGTACTGCGTAAAATTACCCAATGAAAATGCAATTGAGTTGGCACTTGAAACTAAACGCAAAGTGACGTTATAGGTCGCGTCGCCTACAACCACATATGGAAGTGCTAACGTGCTATCTTTGAAAGATGCACCCACCGCAAGCGAACTAAAAAACATCAGTGTTATTACCGAGCATCTTAAGCCTTTATATGTTTTTGCCCCACTCATTGCTTTATCTCGGTCCCAGCATATTCCAATAGCGAGCTCATTTTCCAGTGCCCTCCCTTAATATCGGAACCATGGCGTTCCAGACTCCATCTCTTTTAAACCGATGATAAATCGCGCCAGCGATATGCAACCCCATTAGATTTACAAATGTCCAAATAATTATTTCGTGCAACAAAAGAGTAGCTTCAAGCACTGAACCTCCCTTCACTCCGAAGTGAAATAAACCTCCGATTATTAATCCCGTTACCCCGATCAAGGCAAGACTAAAATACATCCCCAGATGCACGATTCGAGACAACAGAACCAAGTTTCTGGGCATATCAAGCGAAGGCATTTTTGTTCGTGCACGACGCATGAAAACGAATCGAAAAAGTAACAGCGAGAGGAAGATTATAGTAAAAATCACTTCCTCCAAAAGAACAGTTGAATTCTCGAGCTCTTCGACTTCATCGACCGCTATTAAGACTCCGTAAACAAAGACGCCGGGGAACGTCCAGTGCATCAATTTCGCCATGAAACTATAAGATCGTTCCATTTTCTGCTTCCTCTCTAATCTCACACAATGTTGTTTGTACGACAGGGGAGGACAAATCCTTCTGTTTCAAATGCTCTATTTTTCTGGCGATTTCCCTTGCTCAACGAGGTCAAACGACTCTCGGCCACCCAACAAAAAAAGCACCAGGCCACTTGCTCCCGCCGCCGCTGCAATCGCGTATGGCCAGGTGTAATCCCCAGCATTAATCACCGCGAAATAACCAAGTAGCGCAGGACCCACAGCTGTGCCGCAGGAGGACATCAGGTTTGCCATAGAGAAAATTCTTGAATAATCTTTCAACCCGAAGGCATCAGCTATCAGCAGAGGCTGTAGCATCAGAAGATTACCAACTGTCGCCCCAAACAAAGCAAGGCCGACGCACAGGGTAAAAATACTCGCTCCGAATCCCAGCATGCATAGCGACAATACTTGGAGGATCATTATGCAGATAGCAAACACTCTTATCGACATGCGATCGATCACCCACCCACCTGCCAAGCGTCCAATAATGCTCGTTATAGGCAGAATCGCGACTGCAATCGCGGTCTCTTCTTCGCTCAGTAACTCACGCGACAGTCCGTATTGATGGGCAATTCCCCCGACTTGCGCCATCATCAAAAATATATAGCCAGTGCTGATTCCCCAAAAATTTTTCATCCTGCGAACTGCAGCAAAGCTCAACCCATCATCTTCGGCACCTGAATCTGCCTCTTCTTTATCCAAAAGACCACCGTCAACTTTTAAACCCATACTTTCAGGGCTTTTTCGCAGCCATATCCAGGCCACGGGAATAACCCCCGCTAGATAAAGGAAACCCATCATCGGTGCAACAGTTTTAAAACCAAGCTCATCAACAAGCATGATAGTTAGGGGAGTCAGAATAACTCCTCCCAACGAGAGCCCGGTAGACGCGATAGAGAGAGCCATTGCTCTTTTTTTTCTGAACCATCTCGCGACGATAGTTGTTGCTGGGATAAGGGACGATGCACTAAATCCAGCACCGAAAAATATATAAACTACATAAAGTTGACCAACAGTCTCCACATACGCAATACAACTTAGCGCTACAGCGGAGATTAAAGCTCCAAAGGAAATGCAATATCTTGGATCTACCCTCTCAACCCATTTCCCAACGACAAGTCCCGAAACCCCGCCTGAGAGAAAAAATAAAGAAACAGCAAAAGACGCTGTTCCTAAATCAAAATCATCTCTCGAGGCAAGTTCGTTGAGATACACCGGATGATTGTAAAAGCTAAGACCACTCGCAAAAGTGAGGATAAACATTATCGCAGCAACAATTTTCCAGCCGTAATAAATGTCTGTCGTTTCGTTTGCAAAAGACTCGGTCATATCAGCAATCACTCAAAATCAGCGAGCGTAAAAGAGAGGACATTTAAACAATGTACCTTTTGATAAGAAGAATCCACGTATAACAGACAAACACGGCCTTCTCTCGAACTGGATCAGTCCACTTTTTGATAATAAGTAAAATAGCCAGTAAACATTTCTTCCCAACTATTGAACCCAAACTTTATCTCTTTTTCAGGATCTGGGTTCGTCGGATTAGATTTCGAATTATCCAACGCACCGACCACTCTTAGCGTACTTCCAGCAGCTACCAAAACCGGCTTTTCTAATTTGTAGTGAGGCTGCCAACCGTAGTTATAAGCTGGGACACTAAATATAGTTTTTTCGTTTCCGGCAGGATCGGAGACAACAAATTTCATTTTTTTACCCCTGAAACTCATTCTCGCTCTCACGCCCGTAAGAACAATATCTTTAGCAATAACGTGCTCAGCCTCAAGTTCAAAATTAGGGTCATTTGGTGGAAGCACAAACCGTTTCGACAGCGCAATAACTTTCTGTTCAGCTTTCGCGGGGGCGTCCGCAAAATACAAGCCTATTTGCGTCGCATCCTCAGTAGACTGACCATTCGTAACATAGTGAAACTGCAACGATAGTCGATGACCTGCGGGAATAAGAACACCAGCCCCCGAATCGAACTCTGTAAAAGTCTGAGAGCCCGGTGAGAATCCGTCAACAAACCGCCTCACTGCGGTTTCTTTATCTCTTTCCTCGCCCCAAAAGTCTTCGCTCGGATCGGTCACAAATGCCATGAGATGATGAAGGACAGAAGGATCACCTGGTTTAAACTGAAGCGCTTTCAACCATCTATCTTCAGTGAACGGCAGATCCACATCAGAGTATATGTAATCCATTACGCCAGTAGAGGGCACAGCATTTGAATCCGCAGTAATAACCAAGTCTGGCTCACCAATAATCCAACCGTTCGTTTGACCCTCCAAGTTTTCTGCATTTTCAACTAATGGGTCTAAAACTTCGTCACCGCGAGGCGCACGATTATCTATCCAATGAACAATTGTTTGTCGCTCAACGTCACTTAGATAACGCGCCATATCCGATCGCCCAAAATATGGATCGACCTGAGCGGGCGGCATGCGCTTATTGAGAAGAACCTCCCGAATCATCGGCGACCATCCCAACAGCATAATATAACTATCCATCGCAAACGGGCCTACACCCCCCCTCCGATGGCATTCTGTGCATTTTTCAATAATGATCGGTGCGACCTCTGTTGTGTAACTTGGCGGGTTTTGTTTGTGCTTATCGCGACTTTGAAAAGAAATCGGACAACCCATTGAATCGTTAGGCACTTGATCGGTTGTCGATACGGTATCGCTTGGCGGAGCATCTGATAAATTTCCCAAAAGCAAAGATAAGGGCGAATCTTCCGTCTCGCCAGACAGAAACCCTTCAAAATAGACATTAAGCCTCTCTGGATTTAAAACTCTAATTTCTCCAGCATTTCTAAATTCCAAAAGCTCGGAAACTAACTGACCATCATCCTCTAAAAGAGGCAAATAATTACCGTTCTCTAAGAGCTCTAAGTTTTTTATTTTGTTCCGGTCACGCCCTTGAACATCTAGTAGCAAAAAAACCAAATCAGAATCACGGAACTTGGCTTCTAATTCCCTGAACTGCTCAATATCAAAACGCATCGACTCGCAACCCTCATCAAATGCCATCATTACGATCCCGTTCAAATGACGGTACCGGCTGAATTGATGGAATTCACCTTGGGTATCAATAAGCGCAAAATCACTGACTCGCTTTAGTGTTGCCTGCAACGACAAAGGAAGGAGAGCTGCATAAAACAGAACGATGAGTTGAATAGCTGTGCGTGCTCTAACAATCGATTTTGCCCGTTTTACGCTGAAAGAGGGGCGTTGTGTGCCGTAAATACAAAATGTGCCTAAAGCAAAAATGCCAAAATATTCAAAGAAAGCGTTTTTGAACTTCATATTTCTCTCAATCAACTACTAAAAAGATTAAGCATTCTACACTAACTACCCATAACTCTCGCCAAGAAAAATAAACAAATGCAGGCAGGAAAGCTAACTAGCTTATCCAGCACAAGCTAGCTACATTTGCCAAAAAGCAGAGAAAAATAGATCCTGTTCTTTCAGCTGGGTCAACGCACAGAAAGCAAGAAAGTAAAATCTTGTTACACTTTGTTTAATTTTCCTAGCATTAAGAGACACATTAACGCCTTTACAGCCTAGACTATAGAGACAATGGCGTTTATCCTGTTCGCCTTATTGCTGAGTCTACATTCTTATAAGAAAAATATTGGGAGCAATTCTCAGCCAATCGAGATACAAACAGAATAGGTGTAGTCAGAGGCACTTCTGATTGCACACCACTTGTCGCGATCACGAAGTCGATCTTGGGGGAGACCAGAGATGCAAAACATAAAAAAGTTTTTTGAATTTTCGTCATGCAGCGCTTTGCTGCTTATCACTACTATAGCAGCAGCCCAAACCTCAACCTTCGGAGAACGCTTCCTGTCCCTTCCTCCGCCTGCCGGCATGCCACTAGTTCCTGTCATGGAAGGTTGGGTAGCTAACATCGACGGGACGACAAGTTTTTCCTTCGGCTTTATCAACAGAAATGATAAAGCGTTAGACATACCTGTCGGGCCAAACAATTACATTGAACCCGCGAAATATAACGGGATGCAACCAACTCATTTCCCCACCGGAAGGGGCACTGGAGTGTTTGCTGTTACCGTGCCGCAAGCAGAAGTAGATGAAGACGTATGGTGGTATGTGACAACCGGTGATAGCGAAACTCTCAAGGTTCCGGGTCGTGCTGGCGCCTCTGCTTATGAACTGGACTTCATCCTTCCACGACCACAAGGCTCAATGCAACCCCTCCTTGGATTTGACGAAGGAGGCCCTTTGAAAGCCGGGTTGTCAGCCAATATTTCCGATCATCAAAGCACGGTGCAAGTCGGCAGCAGGGTGGAATTAGTTGTCAACGTCGATGACCCGTCAAACCGGGACACTGCAGACCCAAGATTTGCTGAGGCACTTTCTGTAGGCGTTGTGTTTAATAAGTATCAAGGACCCGGCAACGTTGTATTTTCACGCCACGAAACAATCCCGGCCCCAGTCAATCCTTATGAACCTGACGACTTTCGTTTTCGATTCTATCGGGAACCTGGAGCGAACACCGTCGAGGTTAAGGGCGGTAGTGGATCCGCTCCAGTTTATGCGACATTTTCAGAGCCAGGAGACTACATTCTGCACATAAAAGCGAATAACTTTCAGGCGCCAGACAGCTCAGATGGTGATCAGTGTTGTTGGACTAACGTGTACAGGAACATTACCGTAGCCCCATAAGGTCATTTGGTGAAATTAGCCCATTTGTAAACTGGGAGTTTAGTCTCGTCGTTTCGATCCTGACAGCCTGAAATGTATTGCAATTCGTCACATTTTATACTTTGTCTCATGGAATATATGGTATAGACTCGGAATTAATAGTTGTTATTTTTATTTTGATATTTTGCGTTTTTAATTTAGCTACGAAAATCAACACCTTACGCGTAGCGAGGAGAAATCATGAAAGCCATCAACATCCTGTTAGCCTTGATCGCCGGATCTGCAGCCAGTGTTTTTGCGCAAGCACAGACACATGACGCATTGGATCTCACATATAATGGTGAAATTGGTCGCATTATTAACGAGAACTGCGCTGTCTGCCACCGAGAAGGCGGCATCGGCCCCATGGCTTTTGAGAGCTATGATCAAGTCCGGCCTTGGGCGCCTCTAATCCAAATGAGGGTAGCGAATAGAGAGATGCCTCCCTATGCTTACGACCACGGCATTGGCATTCAAGATCTGGAGGGTGATTGGCGCTTAGAGCAAAGCGAGATAGATGCAGTAGTCGCCTGGGTAAACCAAGGAGCTCCGCTTGGTGATCCAGACAGGCCTCTTCCCCCATTAGACCTTCCGGATCCAGAGGCTTGGAATTTCGAGCGTCAATTCGGTGCTCCAACTGTAATTATTCCGTCAACTCCAGTTGACATACCTGCCAATGGCAACGACCTTTGGCACAAACACATTGTAGCCAGTGGAATAACAGAAGATCGTTGTATACGAGCACTACAAGTGAAGCCAAGAGGTGCGGCAAAATCAGTTGTTCACCACGCCAACTCAAACATAATGACCGACGATGGTCGGCAAGGTATGCTCACTGAGTACGCAATGGGTAAATGGGGTGAGATCGTGCCCGAAGGCGTTTGCCGTACCATACCTGCTGGCGCAGAGATTAGGTGGGACATCCACATGTTCCCTGGCGGACTGGGCGCTATGGCTCCTGGAACGATCATCAAGGATAACGTCGTAGAAATCGGAATGTGGTTATACAGCGCCGAAGAAAGCAAAGAGCTTAAATACAAGCAGGACTTGGCACTATACCGACTCGGTGATCAAGACGACATCGTGATCCCGCCAAATGGATTCTTAATGACACAAGGGTTCCACAGTTTTGACCACCCTGTTCGTTTAGATAGCTTCCAACCTCACGGCCATTTGCGTATGAACGCAGCGAGTTTAGAAATTTTCTATCCTGAGACTGGACGCACCGAGCAAATCAGCCAGGTCTCGAAGTGGAGTGCAACTTGGCATCACAGCCATTTATACGATCAAGATGTTGCACCTTTGATACCAGCTGGTGCGGTTATTGTTCTTAAACAGTGGTATGACAACACTGCCGAAAACCCAAACAATCCAGATCCGGATATGTGGGTAATGGGCGGTAGCAGGACTGGGGATGAAATGACACACGCCTGGCTTGCCATTACCCACCTCGATGAAGAAGGATTTGAAAAACTTGTTGCGGAGAGGAAAGAAAGAGAAGCACGTAACCTTGCAAGTTCAAACGATTAACGGTTATCACAAGCTCATCATAAGGGGCTTATGAAAAGACAAGAAAGGCCGGCTAATGAATTCAATTGGCTGGCCTTTTTTCTTTTTACTCAGACCCAAATTAAGCTCGACGTCAAAATGAACATACTTCGCTAAATGATACTTCGAAGGATATGCCATCTTTACAAAAGGCTATATATAAAAAGCAAAACAAGTTAAGTTTGTCCTCGATTGCATAATCTAACTGAATTTTATAAACCTAAAGGAGCAATTCATGAATAGTTTTTCATTGAAACTGACGATGTCATTAGGAATTTTTATGCTCAGCACGTCGATAAGAGCACAAGATTTTCAGGCCGGCTTACCTATCGGCGCAGTCAATCAAGCCGGAGAGAGGGTCGAGCTTTCGTCTAACGTAAAAGTTTTCGGTAGTTTTCACTTTACGGAAAGCTGCACGTTTGACCCAGAAAGAAATCTTATATTAGCGATGAACCGAGGCAACAGTGGCGACACCCCTGATAACGATGGCTATGTCTCTTTGATTAATCCAGATGGCAGCGTGCATACAACGAAATGGATAGGAGCCACCCGAGATGGGCTAGAACTCCATGACCCGATCGGTAGCGCAATTGCAGGAAACGTTTTGTACACAGCAGACAATGGATCACGCCATGTTAGGTCTTTTGATTTATCGACGGGGCGACCTTTAGCTGCTGTAGAAATACCTGGAGCTGGATTTATAAATGGAATAGCAGGGGACGGTAACGGGACAGCTTATCTATCAGATACACCTAATCACACACTATATAAAATCACGAGCGATGGTGAAGTCGTAGTGTTTGCCGAGGGCGCACCCCTGAACAGGCCCAACGGAGTCGCGATGGATAACGATGGCAATATCGTAATTGTAAATATTGGCGACAACGCGGTCATTACCTATGATACAAGCGGTCGGGTTGTAAAAGAGGAAAACGCGGTGGAGGCCGGCAACGATGGAGTGGTTATCTTGCCTGACGGCACCAAATATGTGAGCAGCGTGAGATTTGGCAGTGTGTCAAAAATCGACTCCCGTGGGGCTGAAATTATCGCTTCAGGAATTCCAAGCGCGGCCTCTATGTGCTACGACTCTATTCAAAATCAATTAGTAATTCCTATGAACCCAAACTACTCTCTCGCGTTCATACGCCTTTAAAAGCCACTAGTTCTTATTGTGTTTTTAGGCTCTGCAGTCTAAGAGCACAAGAAGGCTTTTACGTTACTTTCAACCCGTTCTCACGAAGAGCTTCGGCTTTCAAAGTATCACTCTTCATACCTCGGTCCGCTTACAACAAGTTAAACCGTTTCCATATTCATATATTTCCGAACACCTAAAATCGCGATCCCCTGAAGCACAAGGAGCACCATCAAAACCCCTACGCTCGGGTAGAAACCGGCCATTAAAAATCCAATTAATGATAAAAAGCCGTTCGCTAAAGCATAAGGTAGCTGTGTGCGAAAATGTTCGATCGGCTCACAACCTGCACCCATTGATGAAAGTATAGTCGTCTCAGAAATAGGAGAACAATGATCGCCAAACAAGCCACCAGACAATACAGCCCCTATGCAAACCGACAGCGGAGCAGAAATAGCGAAAGCGGCGGGCACTATTAGGGGAAACATAATCGCAAAGGTACCCCAACTTGAGCCCGTCGCAAATGAGATCAAACAAGAGGTAATAAAAACAAGAACTGCAAACATTCCCGGCGCTATATTAGCCACAACCACCGAAGAGATATAAATATCCGCACCAATTTCGCTCAACAGATCTGACATTGCCCAAGCTAATATTAGCAATGCGGCAACATGCATCATTCGGCTCATCCCATTTAAATAAACTTTTAAACTCTCCATAATTGACCTTGCTTTATAAAGGGCCATGAGAAGCACTAAAGAGACTGCGGAATATATATATGCCGTCGACAATCCAGCACGAAAGACAGAACCATTTATAGCCTCAAACGGGAAGCCGAGCGGTCCTAAAGATAACCCCAATACAGCGCCTAAGACTAATAACGGTAGCCACACGAACGAGGTTTTCGCTCTCTGGCCTAATCCTTGGGTTTCTAGCGCTAAACCGTCAAATTTGTCTCTATTCTTCAAAAAAGCCTTCTTTTCCGCCGCCAACATCGGCCCAAAATCAAACTTTGACAAAGCAAGCACGGGAATAGCGATTAACGATAACCAAGCGTAGAACTGATAAGGGAGCGCACTGATTAGGCCTTCAAAATCAGTTATGGTTTTGTCTAAAACCTCAAACTGCTGACCTAACAAGCCCATGATATATACGCCCCACCCAATAAAGGGCACTAGGATAGCAACGGGTGATGCTGTAGAGTCAATTATAAATGCCAATTTTTCTCTCGATATTCCAAGCCTATCGACTAATGTCTGAAATATTGGACCGATAATAAGGGGGGTACCAAGATCTGAGAAAAATATCACGATTCCACCAATCCATGCGCTCACTTGAAGTCTGAGCGTATTTTTCACAAACCGTTTTACAGAATCCGTAAATGCCTCTCCACCACCAGAGGTCTCCATAAGCGCAACAAAACCGCCAATAAAAGCGAGTAATACAAGAACACCAGCGTTGTAGGGATCTATTACCTGTGGTACCAAAAAGTCTTTTACTAAGAGATTAACGGCTTCTAATGGATCGGAGCCATAAACCAATAAAATTCCGCTCAAGAGTCCTAGAAAAAGACCAAAAATTACATCCCTTAAAGCTATCGAAATAACCAAAGCAACTGCAATTGGAAATAGCGAAAAGACGGTGGGCTGGTCAATCATTATCACTCTTCTTTTTAAATGATAGCTTTACTAAAGCCATAAAATACTCATAGTCTAAACGATCTCTATTAAAACTCCTTCAGGTTTGAAGGTAAAATTTTTCAAAAAAAAATCCCCGGTTGAGACCAACGCGGGGATTTTTCAAAAAGATGCCTGACAATGACCTACTCTCACATGGGGAAACCCCACACTACCATCGGCGCTAAGCATTTTCACTTCTGAGTTCGAGATGGGATCAGGTGGTTCACACTCGCTATTGTCATCAGGCAATTCTATTACAGAGCTTTAAATATTTGATGAAACAAGTTTTCTCATCAAACCTCTGCGAATTCTTTAAAAAGGTGAATATATATAGCCTGAATTTACATTTGCTGTAACTGATCAACGCGCTCACTGCAGAACAACTCGTACAGTTTTTTAGACACATAATCTTATTGCTAAAACTCATGATTATATGGTCAAGCCTCACGTGCAATTAGTACTGGTTAGCTCAACACATTACTGTGCTTACACACCCAGCCTATCAACGTCGTAGTCTTCAACGGCACTTTAGGAGGATCAAGTCCTCAGGGAGATCTCGTCTTGAAGGGGGCTTCCCGCTTAGATGCTTTCAGCGGTTATCCTGTCCGAACATAGCTACCGGGCAATGCGTCTGGCGACACAACCCGAACACCAGAGGTTCGTTCACTCCGGTCCTCTCGTACTAGGAGCAACTCTTCTCAAATCTCCTGCGCCCACGGCAGATAGGGACCGAACTGTCTCACGACGTTCTAAACCCAGCTCGCGTACCACTTTAAATGGCGAACAGCCATACCCTTGGGACCGGCTTCAGCCCCAGGATGTGATGAGCCGACATCGAGGTGCCAAACACCGCCGTCGATGTGAACTCTTGGGCGGTATCAGCCTGTTATCCCCGGAGTACCTTTTATCCGTTGAGCGATGGCCCTTCCATACAGAACCACCGGATCACTAAGACCTACTTTCGTACCTGCTCGTCTTGTCAGACTCGCAGTCAAGCGCGCTTGTGCCTTTACACTAACCTCACGATTTCCGACCGTGATTAGCGCACCTTCGTGCTCCTCCGTTACTCTTTAGGAGGAGACCGCCCCAGTCAAACTACCCACCACACATTGTCCCCGACCCGGATTACGGGCCTAGGTTAGAACCTCAACATTATCAGGCTGGTATTTCAAAGGTGGCTCCACAACAGCTAGCGCCATTGCTTCAAAGCCTCCCAGCTATTCTACACAAATAAGGTCAAAGTCCAATGTGAAGCTATAGTAAAGGTTCACGGGGTCTTTCCGTCTAGCCGCGGGTACACTGCATCTTAACAGCGATTTCAATTTCACTGAGTCTCGGGTGGAGACAGTTTGGCCATCGTTACGCCATTCGTGCAGGTCGGAACTTACCCGACAAGGAATTTCGCTACCTTAGGACCGTTATAGTTACGGCCGCCGTTTACCGGGGCTTCGATCAAGAGCTTCTCCGAAGATAACCCCATCAATTAACCTTCCGGCACCGGGCAGGCGTCACACCCTATACTTCCTCTCACGAGTTTGCAGAGTGCTATGTTTTTAATAAACAGTTGCAGCCACCTGGTCACTTCGACTTCCCTCAGCTTACGGAGCAAGTCCGATCACCAAAAGAAGCGTACCTTCTCCCGAAGTTACGGTACCATTTTGCCTAGTTCCTTCACCCAAGTTCTCTCAAGCGCCTTGGTATTCTCTACCTGATCACCTGTGTCGGTTTACAGTACGGTCGTTTCTTACCTGAAGCTTAGAAGTTTTTCCTGGAAGTATGGCATCAACTACTTCTTTCAAGGGTTACCCCAAGAAATCGTCATCACGTCTCAGATTAACGAGGAACCGGATTTACCTAATTCCCCTACCTACACGCTTAAACACGGACAACCAACGCCGTGCTAGCCTAGCCTTCTCCGTCACTCCATCGCAGTAAGAACCGGTATCGGAATTTTAACCGATTTTCCATCGACTACGGCTTTCGCCCTCGCCTTAGGGGCCGACTCACCCTGTCCCGATTAACGTTGGACAGGAAACCTTGATCTTTCGGCGGGGAGGTTTTTCACCCCCCTTATCGTTACTCATGTCAGCATTCGCACTTCTGATACGTCCACCAAACCTTACGATTCAGCTTCAACCGCTTACAGAACGCTCCTCTACCATGCGTGTAAACACGCATCCACAGCTTCGGTTATCAGTTTAGCCCCGTTATATCTTCCGCGCAGGCCGACTCGACTAGTGAGCTATTACGCTTTCTTTAAAGGATGGCTGCTTCTAAGCCAACCTCCTAGCTGTCTAAGCCTTCCCACATCGTTTCCCACTTAACTGATATTAGGGACCTTAGCTGGTGGTCTGGGTTGTTGCCCTCTCGACGACGGACGTTAGCACCCGCCGTCTGTCTCCCGCGATTGAACTTACTGGTATTCGGAGTTTGCATCGGGTTGGTAAGTCGGGATGACCCCCTAGCCGATACAGTGCTCTACCCCCAGCAGTTAAACGCGAGGCACTACCTAAATAGTTTTCGAGGAGAACCAGCTATCTCCGGGCTTGATTAGCCTTTCACTCCGAGCCACAGCTCATCCCCCCATTTTTCAACATAGGTGGGTTCGGTCCTCCAGTGCCTGTTACGGCACCTTCAACCTGGCCATGGCTAGATCGCCCGGTTTCGGGTCTATTGCTAGCAACTATGACGCCCTATTAAGACTCGGTTTCCCTACGGCTCCCCTAAACGGTTAACCTTGCTACTAACAATAACTCGCTGACCCATTATACAAAAGGTACGCCGTCACCCCACGAAGGGGCTCCGACTGCTTGTACGTACGCGGTTTCAGGATCTATTTCACTCCCCTCACCGGGGTTCTTTTCGCCTTTCCCTCACGGTACTAGTTCACTATCGGTCAGTTAGGAGTATTTAGCCTTGGAGGATGGTCCCCCCATGTTCAATCAGGATTTCACGTGTCCCGACCTACTCGTTTTCATTACCTAGAACCTTTCGCATACGGGGCTATCACCCTCTATCGCCACACTTTCCAGAGTGTTCTGCTAAATTCTAAGTAACTTAAGGGCTGGTCCCATTTCGCTCGCCGCTACTTTGGGAATCTCGGTTGATTTCTTTTCCTGCGGGTACTTAGATGTTTCAGTTCTCCGCGTTCGCCTCTTACACCTATGTATTCAGTGCAAGATACCCAGCAAGCTGGGTGGGTTTCCCCATTCGGATACCTCCGGATCAAAGCATGTTTGACTGCTCCCCGAAGCCTTTCGCGGCCTACCACGTCCTTCATCGCCTCTAACTGCCAAGGCATCCACCACGTACGCTTAGTTGCTTGACCATATAATCATGAACTCTATTTCAGACCGCAGTCTTAAAAACAACACTCCATTACATTGAGGCCTTTTGTCTTTCTTCTCAACTTATTTTGTGTCTCATTCAAATTACATTTTTATGTCAATAACTATAACGATTCATTCGTACAGTTTTGCGCTTGTTTAACTTGTTAAGTTACAGCATACATAAATTATCACCATGCAAATGTTTTAGTGGTCATCACAATCACTGCCACATTTTTCTCTATTATCTCCATCAGATGGTTTTAATAGGCATAGTTACAAACTATATATTTCATTCACCAAATTTTTAAAGAACTAATAGCACCACACAGTGTTGGTGCTAGATCAAGCCAAAAAGACTTGCTGCAATATTCTCTTCATAAAAATATTGAAGCAAATGTTCAATCGCAGTTAACCCACGGAGGACGCATTATACGTGTGCCAGAGCCCATGACAAGGGGTTTATGACATTAAATCATATTTAAATTTCTTGTGATCTAAAATAGAACAACTAATCCCGTCCACACCGAGCAAAAACGTGTACTTTCTTGCGATTGGTGGAGCCATGCGGGATCGAACCGCAGACCTCCTGGATGCAAACCAGGCGCTCTCCCAGCTGAGCTATGGCCCCTTTACATACGCTTTCGCTTGCGAAGTGAAAGTCAAAATGTGACGCTAACTCACCTTTCTATTATTCAGTCCCTTCAAAACGACAGATTAAGTAATAGAGGTGAGCACTTTATTGAGGCGCCATCGCATCTTCGTTAAGGAGGTGATCCAGCCGCAGGTTCCCCTACGGCTACCTTGTTACGACTTCACCCCAGTCATGAATC
>Ga0228615_1000615_pt1 | contig 19041 bp, 22 predicted proteins | sample 16DmetaG_FD_190530 | JGI IMG/M metagenome (GOLD analysis project Ga0228615, IMG submission 190530) | Seawater microbial communities from Monterey Bay, California, United States - 16D | ecosystem: Environmental > Aquatic > Marine > Coastal | place: USA: California | collected 2016-10-17
CTTCATCTGATATCATTTCAAATCTATATTGTGTATTTCATAATTAAAATCTTCACCACTGTAAATATTTATCCGTTCACGAAAATGTGCCAACGTATAGTTTTCTTTGTCTTTATAACTTATATCATCTGCTATATCATATAAAGTCGCAGCTGAATCATTATCTTTTAATCTTAATCCACGACCAATACTTTGTAAATTTCTTATGCGAGATTTAGAAGGACTAGCAAAAATAATGTTATGCAAATTCCTAATATTAATTCCGGTTGAAAAAGTGCCGTAACTAGCAACAATAATGGCGTTATCACTTTTCTCCGTAATTTCTCTAATCTTTTCTCTATCATCTGTTTCTACTCCTCCATGTACATAGAATACATTTTTACCCTCTGCCTTTTCTTTTATCATTCTTACAAGTTCGTCACCATGCTTTTCAACATATTGAAATAAACATAGAGTATTTCCTTGTAAATTAGAGGCCAAGTTTCTAATGTATTTGTTTCTTTTTTCGTTTCTTACCAAGTAATCCATTTCGTCTTGATAATTTTTATCTTTCATCATATGCCTTACTTCTTTGTCATGTTGTAATACTAAACATATGATTTTTAATTCGGCTAATTGTTTGTTTTCTTGTAATTCACTTGTAGATATAACCTTATTAACAACGCCAAATAATCCTTCTAATACTAGTTTATGTGTTTTTGTACCATCTAAAGTACCTGTAAGACCTATTCTATACTTACATTTTTCTAGTTTAGTCATTATTTTTGTGAGTGAAACTGCCTTAAATAAGTGTGCTTCGTCACCTATGACCATACCAAACTGTTTAAACCATACTTTTGGTTGATTGTATATTGATTGCCATGTAGATATAACAACGTTTTTATTAGTATCTTTATCGTGTCCTTGATATATCTTATGTACGTTTTTCATGTTCCAACCATAATCACCAAAGTCTTTTGTTAATTGTTCTACTAATGATGTGGTTGGTACTATAATTAAGATTTTCTTGTTTTGTTCTTTTAGTCTTAACATGTTAAATCTTACTAATAGATATACTATAAGTGATTTACCAGAGGCTGTTGGAGATAATAACAAACATCTATTTTTTTTAGTTGCATGTATAAATGCCTCTTTTTGATAGTCTCTTATTTCCATAGGTACTTTAAGAGCTTTTGTAAATGCCTCTACTAATTTTAAATCAACTTTAGTATCAACTGTTTTAGTACCATCTACTACTTGTATCTTATTATCTTCACACCATTTAAGTATATAAGGATACAAACCGGCATATATTTGACCAGTTGCATAAGAAAATAATCTTATTTTTCCGTCCCATACTCTGTTTCTATATGCAGGAACAAACTTATAACCTGGTACTTCAAAACAAAAATACTCTGATAACTCTCTACGTATAGAGGCGTCAGCGTCTACTTTTAAATAGACATCGTTTACTTTGTCAATTATGATGTATCTTATATCTGGCATTACACGAAAGGAGGACCGACAATCCAACCTACTAAAACCTTTCTTATTCCTTTGGTCACCGGATGTACCTTATGCCAACTAAATGAGGGAAAAGATATCAATGTACCTGTTGTAAACTTATCTTTAAACTTTATATTTTGATTAACTCCTTTAGGATTTAAACTTGCAATCTCAAATTCTCCTCCTTCATAATCTTCATTTAAACATAAAGTAAAACTTATCTTTCTAATAAAACCATTAGGGTAAGGCTTAGTATGTGAATCTATGTGCCAATCATAGTGGTCTCCTTGTTCGTATATTGTATACTGAAAAGGTTCAAATTCTTTTAAATCAAAGTTCCATTCTGCTTTTACATTATGATTAAAAATTACATCTTCTATAGATTTATATAACTCATCATTTTCTTTAATCCAGGCAACCTTGGAACTTCTATTATTATTGTTGCCGTCTTGTATAGCTGCTTGTTGTATTCTTAACTTCTCTGAATTTTCTATTACTCTCTGACACCAATCTTCAGGAAATGTAGATACGGAAATACAATTGTTATTAGTTAAATACACTATACTGCTCCACTAGTAAATCTTTTCCAGTCTATTGCATTCTTAATAGTAAACGTTCTATTAGTTATTTGTCTTAACGTTCTATCTAAAAAGTCAACAACCGTCTCTAAATATTTTACTTTTTGATTTAACTTTTGTACTTCAGGATCGGAATCAATATATTGTGGTACATCTACCTTTAATAGTTTAAAATTAAAAGGTTTATCTACGTATACTTGTTGATCGGCTTTGCCTGTATAGTATTCCCATTTTACTCTTTTAACAATTCTGTACTCATCTTCAGCACGTGTTAATAGTAATTTAAATTTTGTTAAGTATTTTAAATACTTGTTATGTAATTGAGGTGTTTTTAAAGACTCTAAATCTAACTCTATATCGTTAATATTTAAATCTTTATCTGTTTCGTTTTGTAGCTGTTCTAGGTCCATTATATCTCCACTTTTCTTTCATTTTGTTACTAGTCTTATTTATTAAGATGTTGTAACTGTTGTCCGACTTGCGCCTTTAGTAGCAAAATCGTATATCTTATAATCAAATGTAACAGTTGCCGTAAGATAATCAACATCTGTTGCTTGTTGGTTGTAAGAGAGGCCAGTTAGAGAAATAGGAAATACGTCTCTAAATCTAACTTCTATTACGGAATTATTTTTGTTTGATAACACATTTAACGTAGCGTCTGAAAAAAGACCACCTGTTTTTGGTGGTGCATATTTTGTTCGGCCTGCTTCACCTAATACATTGCTTGTACTACCAGGAAATCTATCGTTACCACTTACTAAAAGATTTTGATGTTCTTTGTTATCTTCAGGAAAACCTAAACCTCTTAACCAACCATGTATCTCTTGATAGTTTTCTAAATTTTCATCTACCAAAAAAGTACAAACAAGTCTTTCATAATCTAACTTATCACCAGGTAAAGGTATGTCTTTAAGTGGTGTTGCTTGTGCTGGTGTATTGGCTAATGATATTCCAGGTACTGTCGCAGCTGTACAAAAATATTCTACCTTTGGTAGTTTAGCTATACCAAATTTAAATTGTGTTGGACTTGCATAGTCTAATTTTGTAGGCTGTCTGTTTTTTAGTGTTGTCATAATACTATTTATTACTGTCCTTATCTACTTCATCCCAGTCTTTTTCTGTAGATTTCTTCTCTAATTCTTTTTCGTTTTCAGTTAAAACACGTTCTTTTTTCTCAACTTGTTCTATTTTATCTTCAATACTTTCTAGAGGATTTGGTGATTCAGGTACAAAAAATCCAATATAACATAAGAATACGAATAAAGCAAACACTTTAATACATACTATTACTACTAATATACCTAGTATTGATCTTAATAAATTTTTCATACTACTATTTATATTATTTTCTTTCCCATATTTTTAATTCACCTTTTACGGCTACTGTCATTTCTTGTCTACCTTTTTCTTTGTTAGTTCTACAAAGATCCCAACAAGCAAAAGGACCTCTATTGCGTTCTAATGACTCTTGAAAGGCTTTGTAATAATCATTATTCAATATGTCATTTACACTATTGTAATCTGTAAGATAACTATTATCCACTAATTTTTTAAACTCCGGATCTTTCATCATTCTATGAGTATCACACTTACAACAAGGTAATAATTGACCTCTATTAGTTACGGCCAAGTTCATGTTTCCTCTAATACACATAGGTTTTATTCCAACATTGCTTTTGATATTATTTTCTTCATCTGATATTATATTACCTTCATCATCATATAGTTTAGTATGATTAGTTCCTATTTTTCCTTTTTCTTCATATTCACTTACGTGTGGAAAATTAAATTTAATTTTATTTTTCATATTCATTTGCTTTAATTCCTTTTCCGTCTTTAGGAGCTAGTTTATCTGGAGCTTTGTTGTCCCACCTACCACTGTTTATGACACTAAAAATAACATCTATATCTTCAGCCATTTTCATAGCCTTTTCTATATCATGTTGATTGTAACCAAAAACAATATATTGCCATATAGGTTTTCTAGTTAATATCTGTCTTGCCATTTTTAATCTTTTAAAATGCATTTCACCATCTTGATTTATTCTATACTTGTGACTATCTTCAGGTAATCCATCTATACCAAACCACCATTGTGCTTCAGGACAGGCCTCAAATGCTTGTTTAAACCATTCGTCTGATTTATAATTAGAGGCACAGTGTACTTGACTTCTTAAACCTTTTCTTTTTATCATTTTTAACATATCAATAAAATGTGGATGATGTATAGGATCAGAATATTGTCCACAAAATTGTATCGTAGCAAAATAATCTGTAATTTTATCAAATTCTTCCATTGTTATATCTCTGCCTGGTACTGGTTTCTTTTTTAGACCTTCTTTTTTTAATTCACCTCTATATTCAATTTCACCTTTATAATCATACGTTTGTCTAGGACAACGTAAACACTCTAAAGGACATCTATGTGATAAATCTAAATTAACTTTTGTTCCTTTATATACTTTATTTTTATTAGGTAAAAGTTCCCATTCTGAGGTTTTAATTCTCATACCATCAGTTATTTCATTTCCAGGAAATCTATCTAAAATTTCTTTTTCCATACTTTTATTTATCCCATTGTTAGGACCAAAAAAAAAGGGGACCGAAGCCCCCTTTTTTAATAAAACGTCTAAACAACGTATTACATGATGTTTGATACTTTAACTTTTTGGTAGTATCTGTTTGAGTTAGGTGTACCAGAGTCAGTAACTCCAGAAACAGCACCTGAAACAGCACCAGTTTCCGCAAAAGGATTCGCAACTAAACCGTATCTAGTTTTGAAACCAATTTTTGGTTGGAAAGTATCCTGACCAACTGCTCTCACCATTTGTAGTGGAACATATGGACAATAGAACATACCAGCGTCATAAGGTGAAGTACCTTTGTAACCAACAACGTAGTATTGGCTAGCGCTTGAGTTTGCACTATATGGATCAATGTATACTTTGAATCTACCGTTTAATACACCAGCGAATGTTGAACCAGTGTCATCAACGTTTAGATTGTTGTTTAAAGCAGGCGTGTAATCTAAAACACCAGCCATTTGTAGAGCAGAAGCGACATCAGCAGAACAAATAATCATGTTCCCTTTACCTCTTCTTGTTCTTTGAGCGATTCTGTTTGCGTCTCTTTCCAATTGGAACATAAGACCTTTGAATCTCTCAACTGACCATCTACCGTTAGAGTCTGTATCTAAATCAAATACACCAGCAGTAGTTGTGTTTGTAGCAGCGCCTTTTTCTGAATTGATGTAAACTGATCTAACAACTTCTCTGTTGATTTCCGCAAGGATTTCAGCAGATAGAATGTTTGCTAATTCAGTTTCAGCGTCTAAACCGTGGATTGCTTTTAAATCTTGAGCAAGTTCCATAGTGTATTCTGCTTTAAGAGCTCTGCTTCTTGCAGTCACTGTAGTTTTCTCAATTGAGAAAGCCATTTCAGCAAATGCGTTTGATGAAGCGTCGCCTAAAGCCTCAGCTTCAGCAGTTGTCATACCTTGACCTCTAGTGTATTCGCCAGCAGGTGAGTCGTTAAGTACAGATGGATTAGTTCCTCTGTGCTCAGTTACTCCGTCGCCTGCGCCTGAATCACCAGCAGCATTTCTAGATGAGTAATCAGTATCAGCTTCGTCAAATAGAGCTTCTGCTCCAGTTGCTGAAGTATATCTTGATCTCATTGCGAAAATAAGTCCAGTTGGACCAGTCATTGGTTGAACACCAGCAATATCGTAAGCGATAAGGTTTGGCATTGCTCTTCTTACTAATGAAATTAAAATTGGATCCCAATTTGAAGTTCCACCAGTATTGTTTGTAGGAGCAGCTTCAGTCATAAATGCGCTGTCTTCCTTCATAGCTCTTTCTTGGTTTTCCAAGATCGTAGCAGTAACGGCACGTTTGTAAGAATCACCGATTTTTGGTAAATCAGGATGCTCTAAAACTGGCTGCCATTTTTTTTCGTATTGTTCTGATAAATACATGTTTTTTATCTCCCTATTATTTTTATTTGTTAGACAATTTAATGTCTTTTGTTTGACTTATAGCGGCACTATAAGCAGCCATCGCATTGCTTAGGTCCTCGTTAGGAGTTCCTTCGCCAGCCGCTACTTCATCTATACCGTCACCAGAAACGTCTTTGGATTTAAAGTAAGACTCTTTAATTGTCTTAACTTTTTCTCTGTAATCTGCTTCTGTTGAATAATCTACTTCTTCAGCAAGTTTGTTGAATTTTTCTTTTGCAGTTTCAGTTAAGTCTTTAGAAGCTTCATCTAAAATTTCAGCTGCTTTGTACTTATTACCTAACTTACTTAATTCAACATTCTTCTCTATTGATTCGTTAAGTTTCTTTTCTAACGTTTCAATTTTTGAAGCTTGATCTTCAAGTACATTATATTTTTCATCTGGAACATTTATGTAATGGTCTTCAAATAATTTTTTTAGACCACTGATAAAGTCCTCAGCGATTTCGCCTTTGATTCCTCTTTCTAAAGCAAGTTCGTTTTCTTTCATCCATTCTTCTACCACGTATGATAGGTAAGAATCAACTTTTTCCACTAACTCAGCTTTTGCTGTAGAGGTTTCTTCCTCGAATCTTTTATTGTAATCCGTTTCCATTTCTTCAGCGATTTCTTTTACTTTAGATTTAATTGCTGTTTCAAAAATAGTTGCGGCTTTGTCTTTAAATTCTTCCGATAAGTCAGCATTTCCAGCAACAAGAGCGTCAACATGTTCTTTTACGTCTATGTCTTTCTCTTTGTTTTCTGCCTTCTCGTCTTCTTTTTTCGCTTCAACTTCTTCTTTTTTAGATCCGTAAGAACCCTCTTTTTTAGTATCAGCTTCCTTGTCATTTTTCTTGTCAAGGTATTTTTTCAGACCAGCTGGCATTTCGCCTTCTTTAACTGTTTCTTTATCGTCAGCTTTTGTTTCTGTAGACTCTAATTTCGTATTGTGTCCTGCTAATTTTGGCATTGCCTCAGGAGCACCTTCAGATTTTTGAGGAGCCTGACCAGAAACTTCTTTAGTTGATTTTGAAGCATCCGGATTGCTATCTGTAGGTTTAACTACAGCTGCACCTAAATCCTCAGCACTATTTGATAAGTGAGTTGGTTCAGACGCTACAGCGTTCTTTTTCGGTAGATCAGCATTCGGGTTAGCATTTTCAGCTACTGCCGTATTTTGATCTGTTGTTGCTTCAATGTTCTTTAAGTTTTCTGACATTGAGATATCTCCTTATTATTTATTTTTTCTTTAACTAGTTATAAATTCTCGTGTTATATTTATAAAACTAGAGTTTTTTAAGAAAGTCCTTAAAAACCTCTGCTTTAGCTTCTGCTAAGGCAACGCTTTTAGCCCTTTCAATACTTGTTTTCCAGGCACTAATGTCCTTTTCAACAAGAACGCCATTGTCCCATACCCAGTTTTTACTCTCCATTATGCCTTCTACGAAAGCGTCTGGAGCGCTCGGATCTGCAACAATATCGGCAGCTGTAGCTAAATAAAAATCTCTACCTACGTAATTAACACCACCTCTTTGTGACAAAGAACCCATACCTCTAGATGATACACCCAATTGAGCGCCTTCATCAATAAGACCTTTTACAATCTTACCGTAAGGTGTGTTCATTATCTTAGCTTCACCAATAAAATTAGTACCATCTGGATAAAGAGTAGTAATCATATGTGATACTCTCTCTAGATTTACTGTTGGACTGTCTGGATGTCCAAGTTCACCAAATGCTCTTTTTTTATTAATAAATTCTGCGTTATATCTACTTACTTCCTTTTCAAGTATCTCTTTTTCATAGACACGTCCATTTCTATTCTTTATTTCGGATTGTAAGAAGACACCTCTAATTTTATAATTCTTTTTGCCGTTCACCTCTTCGGTGATGTATTCAGCATTTTGTACTTCTTCGGATATTAATTTCATAAATTCCCTCTATGTTTAAAACTTCCTTATATTTATAAGATTTTTTACCTAAACTCTAGTAAAATCGTATAATTATCGCCAGCTGCAAAGTTTTTAGTAGATAACAACACATCACCTGTAGGTGTTGTAGAATTGTTACCAATTTCATTTCCGGAAGTTCTTAAATCCCAATGACCATTTCCAGATAAAAAAGCAATTGTAGAATTTACAGTACCGTCCCACAACAACTCAACTGCTGATTTATTATTGTTAGTATTTACTGAATACCATATCTTACTTAACTTTCTATTACCATCTTCGGTCATAAAAGTTAACGCTGAAGCGTCTATTTTTTTTACTAAAGTTTCTCCAGTACCGTCTGATACGTTAGTCATTTTAACAACATATTTTATACCAGATGTATCTGATATAGTTTGAGTTGTAACTGTATCTGCCATTATTCTTCTCCTAATTTCTCTAATTGTTCAGTTATTTCGTCATCAAAATAACCCTCTAATTGTTCTTTTTCTATAGTGTTAATAGTAGCAACATTGTCTAATGCTTCTTCAAATTTTATAGGTAAGTTTTCTGCGTTAATGCTTTCGTCTTCTTCTATAGTTTTATATACTTGTTTAACAGCGTCTTGTAAAACAGGAGTTAATTGTTTAAATGCGTTACTGTTAAATAGTTTTTGTTCTTCTACAATGTCGCTTACTCTTAACATTTAATTATACCTCTGGTGTATCAACTGCTGGTGCTTCAACCGGCGTATCAACTGCTGGTGCTTCTGGTGCTGTTTCAGCAGATGGTTCTGCTACTTCAGGAGCCGTAGCTGCTGACATTTCTGCACCGGTTTGACCTGCTGTACCATCAGCATTTGTAATTGTTCCGTCTTGATTGAATTGTCCTGGAGTTGCTACTTCAGGTTTCTTATCACTAAAAGCTTGAGCGTTAAACATATTGCCAGCAACATCTTGTCTTTTCTGGTCTAATGCGTCACCTACTTTTGCTCTTAATGCGTCTTTAAAAGCGTCACCGGCTTCTGCGTTTTTACCGGCACCTAATTTATCTATAAAGTTTTTTACTTCACTACTCATAATTGTTCTCCCATTAATTTATTAATTGAACGAATCCTCACTATCAACAACCTGATCTTGTGGTGATGATATAATTCCATCGTCAATTTCTTTTTTGATTTGACTATCAATCTTCTCTATATCTTGATCAGATTGTTTTAGTATATTTTTTCTAACATACTCAACTGAAAAATACTTACCAACATAATCTCTTACATCGTTAGCCAGTTGTATTCTATCTTTTAACATTTCAGCCTGCTTTAATTCTGCAAAGTGACCGTCTTGTAAAAAATCGTAAAAAATATTATCTCTAATCATTGGCCATTCTTCTTCAGCAATGATTCCTTTTAATACTAATTGTGTTTTTAAAATATCATTAAACAGTTCAATAAATTTCTTTCTTAATTTCTGAACAAATTTAGTAAATTTTAATTCGTCTCTTGTTATTTCTGTTGATCTTCCTAAATTAAAACCTGTTGAAGCTTCTAATCTACTTGAAGGTACATTCAATGATCTATAAAGTTTTGCTCTAAAGTATTCTATGTCTGTAATTTCTCCTAGATTTTGACCACCTGGTAATGTAGAAATATCTGTACCTCTGCCACCCTCTCTACTTGGTAACCAAAAGTCTTCTAACATTGACATGTAATTTCTGTCGTCTCTTATTTCACCTGTAGCTGCGTCATACACAAGTTTGTTTCTGTATCTTGCCATAACGTCTCTTAAATATTGTTCAGCTTTCATTTTAGGCAAATTACCAACATCAATTTTGAATATTCTTCTTTCAGGCGCTCTTGCTATTCTGTATATAACAGCAGCGTCTTCAATCATTCTTAATTGATTAACTGGTTTAATTGCTTTATGTAAAAACGATAAAATTAAATTTTTGTTTTGATCTATTAATCCTGATGGACAAAATGCGATAGTATCTACGGCAATTTTAATACCTTGTAAACTAGCACCACCTACACCTCTTTCATTATATAAAAAGTATTCCATAGTTTCGTCTACTAAATTTGTAGCCGATGGAGCAACTCCGTCAGGTCTTCTCTTTCTTACTTCTCTGATTTTTTTGATTTTCCGAGGATCAAGATATTTTAATTCTGTAATACCTTTCTTACCTGTTTCTGTATCAATTATCTTTTGAAAGTATATTCTACCATCAACATACCAACGTCTAAACAACTCGTGGCCTCTACTGTTGAATTGTAGTAATCTTAATATCTCTGTAAATTCTTCTTCAAGTCTTCTTTTAATATCCCTACTGTAAGGAACATTATCTGTCATTAATCTAACAGCTTGTTTATTTTCGTTTGAAACTATTGCCTCATTGACAATATCCTCAATCGCCATATCACATTCTGGATGTATTGAAATTTCTCTGTATCTTCTTATTAGATCCGCTTCAGTCTTTGCGTTTCCTTCCATGTCAAGGTGAGACGCAAAATACCCTCCAGCAGCGACTACTTGTGTACCGTCCTCTGCTTGTGGTGTACTAAAGTTTTGTTTTGGATCGGATTTAGGTTTATCTCGTGTAATCTTAAATCCAAAAAACTCTGCCATAATATTATCTCCTGTTTGTTCTACTACTACTTATAATAGTTTTAAGAAGGCGGTTTTTAGGCCGCCTCCTAATTTTGTATTACGTTGTAGTATTTGTTTCAAAGTACTGATATTCAAACGTCACACCAAAAGTTTCTATTTCTGTTGCTTCGCCCATACTTAAATCAATACCACCGATCTCTGTAGGAAACAGTCCTCTCAAAGTATACGATTTAACGTTATTACCATTTCTGTCAAGATGATCAACAAAAGCGTCTACTTGGTAGTCAACTGGATTAGTTAACCCCTCGTTATCAGTCATGTTATTGATACCATTCTGCCATCTTTCAAAAGCATTTCTGATTTTGAAATTTGTATCGTTTAGTACCGTAATTGACCAAGACGGAATTGTTCTATCACCTGCAATTTTAATTGCTCTACCTCTAAACGGAACATTGACGTTTGCAACTGTCATTGCCGGTATAGATGTAGCTGTACATAAAAATGCTAAGTCTTCTATTTCTCCACCAACCTGTGCGTAACCAGGAAAAGGCATTGTAACCTTAAACTGATTGGCTCTTGCGCCACCGCCTGCAAGTTTAGCTTTGAAGTCATTAATGTTTGCCATTTTTTATTTCTCCTCTACTAATTAACCGCCTGCGACTTCTTCAAAAGAAACGCCGGTTCGTGTTGCGATGAATTGTAATGTAATAAAGTTGATACTTCTTGCTGGTTTAATAAATATCTCAGCAATAAATTCATTTCTATCAATTACTTCACCTGTGTTATTTGTTTCATCACATACTACTAAAAAGTCTGTGATACCTCGTCTACCTTGTACTTCTCTTAAAAAAGGTTCTACAATGTTTCTGAAATTCGCTCTTGTAAATTCATCATTGAACTCAAAAAGTTGGAATTTAGAAGCAGTTGATATTGCCTTCTCTAAAACAATAAACAATCTTCTAACGTTGATTCTATCAAATGCGCTAGGAGCAGATAAACCAGTTTTATCTCCAAACAATACTGTACCTTGGCCTGGGAATGTAACCACTGGGTTAATTCTTGCTTTGTACAATTCGTCTCTTTGAGATTTACTTGGGTTATATGCTAACTTAACAGCACCTCTGATAACACCTCTGTTTAATCCTGCTGGAGAAAACCAGCTATCTGCGATTAAATCTGTTCTAGCCGCTAGACCTGCAATGTCACCGTTTAATGGAACAAATCTATATACGTCATTGTATCTGTCGTACATGTATTTGTAACCACTATCTAACATAACGTAAGATGAAGAACGAATACCGTTCATAAATGCTAATACGTTTTGTGTTTGTGTGATTGAAGAAGTGATACCAGCAACATCTGATCTCTCTGGAGATACGAATGCGATAGCGTCTTTTCTTTTTTCTGCAAGTGTTATTAGATCGTCTACATGAGTAGCGTTACAAGATCCACCGATGATTAAACCTACATCAACTGTTTCTGCGTCTTCAAACAACTCGTAAGCAGTTTTGATTTCGCCAGCTGTTGCTGCTGAACCATTTGCACCGTTAATTAAAGAATCAGTTTTTGGTGTATCAACTGCTGTGAAAGTTATTCCTGCAGCTGCTGAACCATGGTTTGATCCTGAAGCATGATGATCCATCCAGTAAATGTAATTTGATTTATTATAAATTACGTCTCTTACATAGTTTGAATCGCCTTGTGGTGATTTAGCGTCTGAAGCTTTTGATACTCTATCGTAAACTTCAATTACTTCGCCAGTTTTTCCTGTGATATTACCGTCTTCGTCTATAACGACAACGTGCATTTCATCATTTACTCCGCTTTTTGAAGCAGCGTAAGGAGATGTTCCTGGAGCACCTGAAACAAATTCATAGAACTCCCAAAATCTTCTTACGTTTGCACCATTAGCTGGTACTTGATGTAAACCACCTTGTAGTGTGTCAGCTCTAACAAAAGTTATATCGTTAGTAGCTACGTTTGTTATTTTATATTTTCTACCATCATAATCTGTTCCGCCCGAACTCGTTGAAAACTCAACGATATCGCCTACTGCGAAACCTGTTCCTGATGTTAATGTTACTGTTGTATGACCAACAGACATAGCAGAATCATTTATTGTTGTTTTTGCATCCTCTTGGAAACCTGTTGCGCTGTGACAAGCAGAAACTTTAAGGCCGTTGCCCCAAACTCCTGCTGTTCTAGCTGCCCATTCTCCGACAGACGCCTGACCAGCATTGTAATTATCCTGGTAGTCTTGTGTATTTTTGATAGCAACTGCTGAGCCTGAAACGGCTGCGTTTGCTAAACCAGTATTTTGTACTCGTACTACTCTTAATGCGTTAGAGTATTGTAAAAAGTTTGCAGCTGAAAAGAATGATTCAAAATTTGAATTATCCGGTTTGCCGAAAACACTTACTAACTCTTGTTCACTAGAGATTGATGTAATCTGATCTAAAGGACCTTTTCTGAACTCGCCAGCAAAAGCTCCAATTGATGTAGACACAGCAGGAATGATTCTTGTTAAATCTTTTTCCTGTACAAGAACACCTGGTGATACTTGAAATGCCATAGGTTATTCTCCTCTTAATTAGCTAATTATTAATATATTATAATTCACATCTTTGTAAGTTTTCTTACATCCATATTTAAAGCCAGTACAGATATTTATAATAACCTAGAAATAGACTATTGTCCTTTTCTAGAGACAGGAAACCATCTGGTACCGTACTCGTCAACTGTTTCCTCATCTTCAGGATCAGTCACTCCATCGTCTACAAAACCAAATGGTGCCATGTCCTGTTCTATCAAATTCTTTTGTTCCTCGTACATTTTTAAACGTGCATTGGTATTTGTCAATTCCTTAAAGTAGGGTTGATTAGATAACCAACCAAATATGACTAAACACATCATTAAATCATCATTGGAACCGTCTTCGGCCTGCCAACTTTGGCCTCTTTTAGTAAAAGTTGACATCTCCTGTATGATATTGAAATCATTAACAACAACTTTGTCGCCCTCAATTAGTGTTTTTAAGTTTGAACAACCTACTTTTTTAATAGCTTTTGTCATACGAACACCCATAGATGACCCACGACCACTATACATAGCACCTAATATTTGACCAGCACGACCTTTTTGTGTTGTCATTAATAAATTAGGGTACTCAATTTCAAATTGTAAGGCGTCGGCCACTTGTTGACCTATATCATTTACCTCTGTTAATATATGTGCTTGATTATATGCTAAACAAACTCTAGATATTATATTAGGAAATACAAAAGGTTTAATTTCGTTACTTCTATATTTTGCTACAACTTTATAAGGCATACTAGTTACATCAAATACTAAAAAGGCAGAATAATCTTTATCTACACCACGTGATACATCAACAGCAGCCACATAAGTATGTCCTTCTTTTCTATCTTCATATATGTCAACACCTTGAGCAGACTTTATAGGTGTTACATAAGGTGTTGCCTTAATTTTAGAAGCTGATATTAAAGTATTTACAGAACCTAAAAACTCACACTCAAACTCTTGTTGGAATTGTTCTTCACTTGTGTTACGTATAGTTTGTTCTTTCCATTTATCATCACGACCTGGTACTTCACTCCAATGTACTTCTATAGGAATATAATCATTCTTTTTATTGATTGCGTCCATCCAAATCTTATAGTACATATTCATACCATAAGGTGTAGATACTATAATCATTTTAGTTTTTGTACCAGCAGATATCGTAGGATAAACTGAACTAAAAAACATTTCGGCAATGTTAGTAGGTACGAAAGCAAACTCATCAAGAAAGATAATATTAAATGAACCACCCCGAATAGCACTTGAAGAAGTGGCAGCCGCAACAATGGTAGATTTATTTTCTAATTCTATATTACCTTTGTTCCAGTTTATTACACCTTGTTGTAACCATTTTGGTAAATTTTCATATGCAAGTTGCAGTCTACCTAATATATCTCTAGCAGTAGAACTTTTGTTTGCAAGTATGGCTATGTTAGAGTTTGGATTAAATAATGCATAATGCAATAGATAAGAAATAGTTGTTGTAGATTTTCCTGATTGTCTTGGTAGTTTACATATAGTAAATCTATTCTCGTGAATTTTTTGAACAATATCTTTTTGAAATCCATACATATTAAAAGGCACTAGACCCTCATCAAGAGATACAATACGGATATATTTTTCCATAAAGTATATTGGATCTTCAGCACACTTTTGATATTCTACTATCTGATCTTGTGTATACTCAACAGGAGTATTAACCTTTTTAAGATTAGGATTCCCTAAATATGCTTCACTCATTTTTTACTCCTTTTCGGGAGTAATATTTTTTTCAATTGTTTCATCTTCTTGTTTTCTATTTAACATTTTCTGCAACTCGGCAGTTGATCCAACAAAAAGAGCATTTTTTACATTTGTGTTTGCAGTCTTTGGTACTTGTTTTAAGTCTTTTAATTTTTTTTGTAAGTCTTGTAGTTTGTCAACAGTACCTGCAACTTGTCCTAATAATTGGCCTGCAACTTCATATGCTCTAGGGTGTTGGCCTTCTTTTGCAATTTCTAATATTCCTTCAATAGCTTCATTACCTTTATCTATTAGATTATAATAACTATCTCTACTATAAGCGTAATCTTGATTGATATCTTTTTCTGTTTTTACTTCAACATCACCTTTTGGTCTTTCCACAGGTGGTTGAAATTCTTTTGGTTGTGTAGCTTCAGGTATACTTTCAATACCTAAAATTTCATTTACCTTGTCTTCTAATTTTGCCATAACTATTCATCACTTCCTGTCTTCACGTTATATTTTTTACCGTCAGTAAAATTTTCTATTGTTGTTGTAAATCCAAAATCATCATTTACATCAGCTGATATAGGATTTGGTACAACTGTAATTCTTTCTTCTCTTGGTGGATTGTTTACTGTATCAGCATATAAATCTGATTGTACTTTTTTAATAACACCTTGATTAGTTGTAGGACCAAACAAGTATGTTTTAGCAGTAAAATTCATTGAGTATATAACTGCTCTTCTATTTGTAAATGCACCATCATAACTGTCTTCATAGTTTACATTGTTTAGAATAATAGGTACGTCTCTTTTTATATTCATATCAGGCATAACATTTACTGTTACTGTATAATCTGGTTGAAAGAAAGGTAATATTTGTTCTACAATTTGTAAACCATTTTCAGCAGTTGCTGTAAAAGCATAAACATTTAAACTTATGTTATATGGTACAGGTGTATAATTAAAACTTTGTTTTTTTGAATCTGCAAAATCTGTTGGCGATGTTTCTAATAATGGATATTCAGCATATCCTGTTGTAGTATTTGCTTGTTCAAACTGAATATGACCACTATCATCTTCCATATATACTCTGTCCATTTTAGCAACAGATTGATCTCTTGTCAATGGTGTTTTTTCTGTTCTATATTTTTGAACCCTTGTTAATTTTCTACTAGGGTCATATGATAGTCCTGATATTTCAAAACCTATTCTAGGTAAAGTTATTCCCATTGATCTATCATCTAAATCTTTTTGTTCATCTAAACGGACTAAAAACTTTTCTTTAGGAGCATATGCTAAAGGAACTTTTATTCTTTTTAGTACAGCACCAGTATCCTTATTAGTACTTTCAATAACTATATTATTAAATAGTTGTCCGAAAGCAATAATAATCTTTCTTAATCCTTCATTGTAAAACGGTGTTCCAAACATTATTGTCCTTTATCGGCTATCTTACCTTTGTTAATTCCTTCTTTAATTACATAATCCTGTGTGCCATTTGCACCAGCAACCACTTCTTTTTTTAAATTTCTTGATAGTTCCATTTCTTTTTTTTGTTTTAAAGTTTTATTATGAAACTCATGTAATTGTCTATGTCTATCTCTTTCCATTAAATGTCTACCTCCCCAAATGGATTTCTTTCAGTAAAGTCTAGTACATCATCTGCTACAGAAGCAGTATCAAAACCGGCTGCCGTATCTAAATCTAAATTTTGTGCATAATCAGATTGAGTTTGTACTGTAGTTTTTGTTGCGTCATATTCTTCGTTTAATAGGAAGTTAGCATTACCAGATGATACGTCATCTTGTTCTAGTTGCATACTACCAGCTTCGTTTTCTAAACGCACTCTGTCTACTAATAGATTAACTGAATTTTGTCTTTCTCTTTTATCAATGTCTTTTATTCCAACATCTAATTCTTCATTTGAATATTCCCAACGTGTAACTCTTAATTTGTAAACAGGTAAGTTACCTAATTGAAAGAAAGGTTCCTGATCTTCTACAAATTGAATTTCAAAGAAACTATTCATCAAAGGAAAGAATAATATATCTCCTTCGTTTGGTCTACCTTTTACGTTTAATTCTGTTCTAATATCCACTTTATTCATAAAACGTCTTTTAGATACCATCAATGTAGTATCTTCTCTAATTTCTAATCCAAACTTATTGATTAATTCTTGCTGACCAGCAAATCCCTCGGTAGTTTCAAAATACATTTCAATAGGAAAAGCATTTTTAAATTTACTATTAACGTCTTCACCTAATACTAAATCTCTGTTTACAATTTCTCTAGGCATATAGTAAATTAAATTACCATATATCTTTAATCCTTCTATGATTAAATCTTCGTATAGATATTTTTCGGATGCATTTCCGATGCCATCTCCGTGCTGAAAGTATGGATTCATTACTACCATAGTTTTTATCCTATTAGAAAGTTATGAGGCTCTTCAAATGTTGTACGTATTTCGTTTTCTAGTTTTTCACATTCTTGTAGTGATTCAGAATATATTTGGCCTCCGTTAAGAGTCACACCACCTACCATAGCAACGCCGTTGAATTTAGATAGGTTTGCTCCCCATTGTTTTTTAAATAGTGTTGTGACATATCTTTTTAACCACTGGTCATTGTATACATCTGTAAATGTTTCTGGATCTAATTTTCTAAAACAATCTATTACTAAAAATTCACCTACTTTTAAATCTTCTTTCCAATCCATATCAATGAATAGTTTGTTATCGTTTTGATTAAATCTTAATGGTTTTTCACCAACTAAAATGTGATCTAAAAAGTCTAACTGTCTCATCACAAGATCATAGTTAACTACCGATGTTGAAGAAAAATCATAGAGATCATTTAGTCTCATCTGATATCTTACATCAAATAAATTTAAACTTCCTTTACTTGAAAAAGGAAATAAATTAGTGACAGATATAACTGATTCAGGAACTACTATATAATTTGCATTTTCTTTCCATGATGTAGTTATTGAGTTTTTAGTTTGTGACTCTGATACGTCTCCATTAGTGACGATTCTATCATAATCTGTCTGTGTGTATTGATATTTTAAATAACATCTTCTTATTGCATTCATGTGATATTGAGAATAATATTGTAAAGCTTCATCAAGTCTATCCTCTAATTGATCATTGTCAACGTTAATTTCTATAACAGGTTGACCTAATGCTCTTAAAGCGTAATCTTTTAACTGTTCTCTTGTTGTTGGTGTTGCCATAATTCTATTTATCCCTTAATTAACTTGTTGTTCCGTACATAGTTTTTAATACGTTACCACTTGAATCTTTAATTTGTATATTTGTTGTGTTGTTAACTGTGCTTAAAGTTATGTCACCTGCTACTTCTAAACCAGTACCATTAATCAACATCAATTTGTCTGATTTCCATCTTGCTGAAATATTATTAGCGCCGGCCTTCTTATGTGTAAATTCTAGTATGCCATCTTCGGTACCATCACTTGCATCCGAAATTTTTGCTGTAATTTTAGCATATATTACTTCTTGATCGGCGTCATTTTCGCCTTTGAATTTTATTTGTCCTAGATAATCTCCGTCATCAGGACTTGAGCTGTTTCTTTTTAATGTTATAACAGGACCAGCTGTACTTGAATCTTCCGTTGATGTTAATAATAATGAGTCATCTGAAATTGTATTATTAACAATCTCCATCATTCCTTCAGGAGCATTTGTACCAATACCAATTCTACCAGTTGGTCTTATATTAAATTTTTGCTCTCCACTTATAAAAACTCTAAAACTACCAGCAGTACCAGCATTATTTGGATCCAATTTTATTTGAAAATCAGCAGCTGCACCACACAAATCAGTTATTAAATCTGAACCATCGGTATCGTTTATTCTAATTTTAGGTATAGCAGCTCTAACTTCTAAAGTTGTTGCTGGACTTGTTTGATTAATACCTACTCTATTGTTTGTTGTATCTATAGTCAAAGGCGCAACAATACCTGTTGAACCAGTATAACCTTGTGAACCTGTAAATCCACCTGTTAATGGTTGTAAAGCCCATGCCTCGCCGTTCCATTTCCATGTACGTAAACCTAAATTATACGTATCATTAGTAGACGGTCCTGACGGAAAGTTTATCGTTGGCATTTAAATTCTATCCTTTT